>ERZ827452.68-NODE-68-length-153440-cov-6.482492_pt1 | contig 153440 bp, 159 predicted proteins | sample MGYA00519866_ERZ827452 | MGnify/ENA primary metagenome ERZ827452 (study PRJEB31778, sample SAMEA3449307) | human gut metagenome | biome: human gut; feature: human-associated habitat; material: faeces | place: United Kingdom | collected 2010/2012 ... | reverse complement strand
TCTTTGAACCACAGCTTGGCGTGTTCCTTCTCATTATCAGCGGTTTTGAGGAACAACGCCGCGATCTGCTCGTAGCCTTCCTTCTTGGCCTTAGATGCAAAATAGGTGTACTTGTTGCGTGCCTCGGACTCACCGGCAAAGGCGGCCATCAGATTTTTTTCGGTTTGGGTGCCTGCGTACTTCGTTTCCTTCATGGTCGATGCTCCTTTCAGCTTCTTTTGCTCATATTATAACACGGATTCGTGTTAAAAACAATATTTTCATTTTAAGTGATTCAATCCTTCTGTATCCCGCAGCGTGATCGCACCGCGCTTCAGCTCCACCAGCCCGTCCTCCGAGAAGCTCTTGAGCATCCGCGCCACCGCCTCCCGCGCCGAGCTGATGTGCTGGGCGATCTGCTCATGGGTCATGCGTATGGTATCGGAGCCGGTACGCTCCGCTTCGGCCAGGAGAAAATCTGCCAGCCGCCGATCCAAACCCTTGAACATGATCTGCTGCATCGCCCACATCACATCAGAAAATCGTTTCGTTGCCAGCTCATAGAGGAAGCAGCGGACATGAAGATTTTGCTCCTTGAGCACAGCGATGACATTTGCAGGGATAATCAGAACGTCCGTATCCATTCCTGCGGTCATTTGCGTATCAAAGGTGATTTGACTGATCACGCAGGAGGCAGAAAGCACGCACAGTTCACCCGGATACAGACGGAACAATGTGACTTCGCGCCCTTCCTCGGAGAGAAGATAGGTGCGGATCTCGCCGGAAAGGACAAACAGCATTCCGAGACATTCATTGTCGCTGCTGTGTACGAACGCACCCTTTTCATAATGACGGACAAAGGCACTTCGGCGCAGCGTTTCTTGCTCCTGTTCGGTCAAGGATGACCAGAACGGAAGTTGTGTCAGTGTGCGTTCCATATCAATGGCAGCTATGCTTGCCGCAGCCGTGGTCACCGCAGGAGTGACCAGCCTCGCCGTGCTCATGGTCATGGTGGTCACAGTGAACATTGGGATCGTAGCCCAGATTTCCGCTGAGCAATGCGTTCACCGCTGCGTCAGCGTCCCCGCTGACACCGCCGTAGAGCTTGATGCCCGCTTCGGCCAGAGCTGCCTGCGCACCGCCGCCGATGCCTCCGCAAATCAAAGTGTCCACGCCGTTCTGCATCAGGAAGCCTGCCAGTGCGCCGTGACCGCTGCCGTTGGTATCAACAACTTCCGCATGAGTGATTTTGCCGTCCGCAGCTTCATAAAGCTTGAACTGTTCGGTGTGGCCGAAATGCTGAAAGATTTGACCGTTTTCATAGGTAACTGCAATTTTCATAATGGAATCTCCTTTGCAAGTTTTGCCTGATTTTTCCATGTTGGCTCTCTGCATCCGGCAGCAACGGCCGCAGTGAGCTGCCTCCTGTCCTCCGCAGATGCGGTAGTTTCCCCCGGTGATGTGCAGCGGTTTCCCGTGGACAAGACACGCTGCGATCTTGCGCCGTGCGCTTTCGTAAATCTCCTGCACGGTAGAGCGGGAAATATCCATTTGCGCGGCACACTGCTCGTGGGTTTGCTGCTCCAAGTCAACCAGCCGAATGACCTCATACTCGTCCAGCGTCAGCAGGATCGGCTCGGCATCCTTGCACCCGTTGGGGCAGAAGGTATCGACTTGTGGTGCGCCACAAATCCGACGGCACCGTGGCGGTCTTGGCATGGACACGTCCTCCTTTGTTTTCGGTATATACCGATTATACAGCATATTTAGAGAATTGTCAATAAGAAGTGAGCGTTTTACCACCCTGGAATTTGAAGGTCATTCGTCCGTCGGCGTGAACGGTCACTGTGTCAATGACTGTCAACCAGAGCTTTTCGTCAAACTCGGTGAGGGCATCCAATTCCTGCACCTCGAACATAAATGCGCCGATGGCTTCTGCTTGGGCTTCCCGTGCCGCCTTTGTGGCGCGGAGCTGCTCAAGCTGTGCCTTGGCTTTTTCATACCGCTCTACAAACCCATTGTACCGGGCGGCGTATTCTTCCTGGTTCTGTGCCGTTTGCGAATTCTCTGCGATGCAGCGTTTTGTCAGTTCGGTCACCACATCGATTTCCTCAAGCAGGCTTTCAATTTCTGCATCAATACCCGTGCAGTCCGTCAGCGTAGCCTGCATCAATCGGCAATCCTCAAGGATGTTGTCTTTGCTTTCGATGATAGCGTTAAGGGCGGTCACGAACCGCGCTTTAATGGTTTCCTCGTCCAGATGCGGCGTTTCGCATTTGTGCTCACCCTTGAATTTGCTGTTGCATTGCCAGATGACCCTGCGGTATTTTGAGGTCGAGTTCCAGACTTTTGAGCCGAAGTAGGAACCGCAGTCCCCGCAGACGATGCGGGAAGAAAAAATGCTCTTTCCGCTGTACTGGCGGCTGATCTGCTTGCGCCGCGCAAGCTCCGTTTGAACTTTATCGAACTCTTCCGGCGTAATGATCGGCTCATGGCTGTGTTCCACATAATACTGCGGCACCTCGCCCTCATTGACCTTCCTCTTTTTCGTGAGGAAATCGACCGTGAAGCATTTCTGAAGGAGTGCAGCGCCCTTGTATTTCTCGTTTTGAAGGATGCTTTCCACTGTACTGGTCTGCCAGCGTTGTTTTCTCGATGGAGTCGGAATCCCATCTGCTGTCAGTTCCTTTGCAATGGCCCCCGGCGTCAACCCCTCCATGAATCGAGTATAGATTCGGCGGACAACGATTGCCTCATCCGGAACGACTTCTGGAAAACCGTCCGCTCCCTTGCGGTAACCGAGGAATTGCTTGTATGGGAGGTTGACCTTTCCATCCGCAAACCGCTTCCGTTGTCCCCAGGTCACGTTCTCCGAAATGGAGCGGCTTTCTTCCTGTGCCAAGCTCGACATGATAGTTAGCAGCAGTTCGCCCTTGCCGTCAAAGGTGTAGATGTTCTCTTTTTCGAAGTAGACTTCCACGCCTTTTTCTTTCAGCTTGCGGATGGTAACCAGGCTGTCGACCGTGTTTCGGGCGAAGCGGCTGACTGACTTTGTGACGATGAGGTCGATTTTACCGGACATGGCGTCGGCGATCATTTCATTAAAGCCGATGCGATGCTTGGTATTCGTGCCGGAAATGCCCTCGTCGGTGTAAACCTTAACAAACTCCCATTCGGGATTGCGTTTGATGTATTGTGTGTAGTAATCCACCTGTGCCTCGTAGCTGGTGAACTGCTCATCGCTGTCTGTGGACACTCTTGCGTATCCTGCGACCCGCCGTTTTTGTACAGCCACCCTGGAAAGGTGCGTCAGCGGATTGATGGTCGGCGGAATGACTGTGACCGACCGTGCTGCTGTTCTGTTCATTCCTTTTTCCTCCTTGCCTGTAATGCCCGCTGCCGTGCCTTTTCTTTCATTTCAGGCGTCCAGCTTTCTGCTCTGGAGCGGTCTTTCCATCGTTTAACGATTTCAGAACCGTCGTCCATGCAGTACACGACCACATTGTTTTTCTCTGCTCTGATTGCCGTTATTTTGCTTCTGACCATATCGCTGTCGATGCTGCCCTCTCCCAGCACCTCGCAGGTGAGGACTTCGAGCGTTTCTTCTGGAATCCGCTTAGCGGCACATTCGGATTTTCCTTTTGTCTGGAATGTAGTGCAATTCCAGTAGTGTTTTTTGCGGTAAGTTACGCGCTTATATGTGTTGCCGCACAGTCCGCAGTGAATCAGCCCCGAAAAAACTGAACGAGTCGGTTTCTTGCGGTTGGCAGCCTGCTGCGCCAGCATTCTGAGTCGCTCCTGTGCCTTATCAAATGTTGCCTGGTCTATGATTGGATCATGCGTTCCCTCGGCATAGTACATCGGAAGCTCTCCTCGATTGGGTAACAGTTTCTTTTCAATGTGGTTATTGCGGTATTGCTTTTGCAGGAGTGCATTGCCGAGGTACTTTTCATTGGATAAGGTATTCCGCATCCGCTCCGCACACCATGTGCCGCCGAGAACGCCTTTATGTCCTCTGGCATCAAGGTCACGGCAGATGGAACTCATGCTCTCGCCGCTGTTGAACCGTGCAAATATCTCTCGGACGATGGCAGCGTCCTTCTCATTCACCTGAATGCCGTCCGGTGTGATGTCATAGCCGAACAAAAAGCGGAGGTTGATGATTTCTCCGCTTTCAAAGGCTTTTCGGACACGCCATTTCTGATTTTCACTGGCTGACAAACTCTCTTCCTGTGCGTAGGACGCCAGGATGGTCATCATCAGCTCACCGTCCGCACTCATGGTGTGGATGTGTTGCTCTTCAAAGAACACATCTACGCCCAGGTTTTTCAGCTCTCGGACAGTCTGAAGAAGCGTCACCGTATTTCTGGCGAAACGGGATATGCTCTTCGTAATAACAAGATCGATGTTCCCTTGGCGGCACTCCTCAATCATGTGCTGAAACCCGGCTCGTTCTCTTTTTGTGCCGGTCACAGCCTCATCGCTGTAAACGCCGCAGTACATCCACCCGTTGTGGCTCTGAATCATTTTACTGTAATAACTGACTTGAGCGGACAGCGAATGTAGCATGGCATCCTTTCCTGTGGAAACACGGGCATAAGCGCAAACACGCAAAGCTTTCGGCTGTGCGGGTATTAGGGCATCGACCCTTTCTACAACTCTCTCCATGTGGTTCACCTCCCTTTGGTGTGTGACATATTACCTCTAAAAACACGATTTATCCAGTGATTTCAGCGGAATATACTACACGAAGATATGCCGTATTTGTTGGCTATAATTGTATCGATCTTAGCGTACTCTTTGGCTGATATCAGCCCCTTGGAACGCATACTCCGGGCGAGTGCCATCGCCATCTGGTAGGCAAACAGACGCTTATCGTAATCACTCATGGTCGGCCTCCTTCCTGCGGAATTTCAAATAGCAGTCACGGGAGCAGAACACCCGATGGCTGTTGCCATAGCTTTCAAACTGCTTCCCGCAATGTCGGCAAGTGAGTGTGTAGTACGCTTTTCGCTGCACTCTTTCGGGATGTGCGTTCCACCACGCCATTCGGCAGGCATCGGAGCAGAACATCCTTTTCCGTTTATGCGGTGTCTGCTCAAGCGGAGTCAGGCAGTTTCGGCACAGGGCATTTGAGTCCGGCATCTCTTTGATCTGCACAGGATGTCTGGCGCAAAAGGACTTTACAGTGTTTAGCGGTAGCCCTGTTATAGCGGATATTTTCTTATACCCGTAGCCCTGGTGTTGGAGTTCCACAATTCGTGAGCGTTCCGTGTCTGTCATAGTGATTGATACCTCATTCCTGAGAAATAGCGTTTCTCGCTATACCCAGAGAAAAGGCACTTTTGTCAGGGTAAAATGGGCAAAAAAACGCCCTCCACGGAAAAATCCGCAGAGGGCGTGTGATAGGTTCGATTTACTTATTCGGAATCTTCAGCTTCATGCCGCTGTAGATGACATTGCTTTTCAGCCCGTTCAGGCTGACGATTTCCTTATAGCGGCTGCCGTTGCCGAGATACTTCTTGGCGATTGCCCAGAGGGTGTCACCATGCACCACGGTGTGGATGCGGTAATCCTCGGAGGGTTTCGTGCCTGCCACGGCGAGCGCAGAGGTTTTGACCGGCGACATGATGGCGTACCTGCCGGATTCATCTTTGTTGATGACGGCACGGTCGCCGCTGACCTCGACCACATACCAGCGGAGCTTCTTCACCCAGCCAGGAATGGCTTTGCCGCCATAGTAGGTGCTGCCCGTGATAGTCACGAGGTCACCGACCTTGATAGACCCGGTGGGCTTGGCGGGTTCGGCAGGCTTTACATCACCGCCGAGAGCTGCCGTGACCTTGGATGCCAAATCGCCCATGCGGACATACATCCAGTTGCCGGGGCAGCTCTTGTTCGCAAACCATCTGTGGACGGTCAGCACCATCTCGTCAGACTTCGGAGTGTAGTTCAGCGTCTTGGTCCTATCGCCGAGCCAGAGCAACTTGGTTTTGCCGTTGCGCTTGCAGATGTCGATGCAAAGCTCCACGAGTCTCTTGTACACCACATCATTGAAAGCATAAGGCTCGGTGTTGTCGCTGGCACACTCGATGGTGATAGCTCTCTGGTCGTTGGCTGCGGATGAGGAGCACCAGGAGCGGTTTTTCTCTTCCACATACATCCCGACCCGACCGTCCACGCCGATGCCGTAGTTGCTGCTTGCCTGCCGTGAGGTCGGCAAAAAGATGTTGCCCAGCGTTTCCACACTGCACTGACCCACCACGCAGTGCGGTGTGATACGGTCAATGCTGTGGGTGCGCTGCCCGGAGTGGTTCGGGCTGAGTTTGGTGTAGGACACCAGGGGACTGTTCGTGTAAGCCATGTTATTCATCCTCCTTTTCACTGCGGTCATGAAGCTGCTCCAGCACGGATTTCAGCTTCTGCGGAATGGGCAGTCCCAGGTATGCGGCGTTCTCCAACAGGGACACGCCCTCATTCGACAGGTAGAAGAAAATGACGGCGGTACGCATCACCGAACCGCTGCCGATGACACGGGTGTCGAGAATATGCCCGATGCCGACCAGGGCGAAGATGAGCACCTTTTTGAAAATGCCCTTGAAACCGACTTCGCTGGACAGCTTCTTATCCACCACAGCGCACATGATGCCGGTGATGTAGTCGATGACTACGAAAGCCAGAAGCGCGTAAAGCAAGCCGTCACATCCTCCCAAGAACCATCCGAGCCAGCCGCCGATACCGGCGAATACCACCTGAATGGTCGTCCAGAATTCTTTCATGTTGTTTCTCCTCCTTTGAAATTAAAAATGGGTATGAAAAAAGTGACGCCGGAGCGTCACACTTTTCCGATGGCATAGATTGATACCTTGTAGGTTGCCGATGGTACCGTATTTGGTCTTACGGCAAATATCTTTCCGGGGTTGGTCGTTGTAGACCAGCTACTTGAACTGCCACGCTCCACAAACATGGCGTAATTGCTGTTCTCCGTGGAGATATGGACATGAGGAATTTCCGCGAAGGTAAATGGAAAATTAGGGAGCGCAATTGCGCCGCTCTCATAGAGCACGCCCCATGCCGTCGAAATGGCGGTCGTAAAGGAATACTGACCCCAACATTCCGCTGTACCGCTTTTCCATTTACGGTAATTCCAGATGCCGCTTGTCCCTTGCTGAATGACAAAATCCGCAAGGGGTGAGCCATCCACCCGCATATCCCCGTCCACATCCAGCGTGGCCTGCGGGTCCGGCGTGTTGATGCCGACTTTCTTTTTCCGAAGCGCAATGAGCGGCGTACCCTGCGGGACAGTAAAATACAGATCCAGACTGCTCAAAGAATAGAGCTTGTCTTGGATCTGCAAATGGAAGTCGTAGGAACTGTTGGCATCCAGATTGCACAGTTCCAAATTGGAGTAGCTGAAAGAGGTTCCGCTTTTTGTCGTGCCGGAATAGATGCTGGTGTAGCTGCCGTAACTGCTCTCACTGGTTTTCTTGTACCGATACCGCACATAAACCACGCTGTTTTTCTGCGTCCCGTCTACGGTCACAGCGGAAATAGAACCGCTGAATTTGAGCTGCATTTCCGCTTCAATGTCGTTGGTTCGTCGGAGCGTCACCGAGGATATCTTCGGCTTGGTGTACGGAATGACTGTTACCGTCCGTGAAGTTTCGGCGGTGTAGCCGCGGGAGTCCGTGACCGAGAGCGTGACCGTCACACTGCCGGACTTGGCGATCTTTCCGACCGTGATAGCAGACCCGGTTGAATTGGATGCGGATAAACCGTTGCAAGAAGCGGTATAGTTGGAAATGGACGCTCCGTTCTTCGCAGTCGCCGTTCCGGGGGTGACCTTGAGGGTTGAGTAGTCCTGTACGAACAGCTGATCGTTGCTCGTGAGGTTCTTTGTAGTCGTGTAGCTGTCGGCATAAGTGAATCCGCTTATGGTCGGAGCGGAATTGGTTGCCGTGGTCAGTACCGTGGCAGTCTTGCTTGAGGTGCTGCCGATCTGCGTAGACCCGCTGTAAGACGAAACCGCAAAGGTACCTGTGAACGACTTGATGGATGCCATAGCGTTCAAAAGCGTTGTTCTCTGCGCCGATGTCAGCGTGACCGTGCGGTTCGCCGTGCCCTTCGACCAGGAAAGCCCGGAAATAGTCAGGATGGTCGTGCTGCCGTTTTTGAGCACCAGCGTATTGGTGTAGGAGGCTTCGTACACGGTCACATTGATGGTAATGGAAACCGTGGCATTGTCCGCCGTCACCGTGTTGACACTATTCACCACAGCACCGCCCAGCGTCTTGACCGTGGAACTGCCGGAAGTTCCGTAGACATGGTTGTACTGCCGCCTTGCTCTGACCCTCACCGTGTAGCTTGTATTCGGCGAAAGCGAGGAGAGCGTTATACTTGCACTTGTCCCTGCGGTTGTTGAGAACTGCGTCCAGCCTGAGCCGCCGTTTGTACTGTACTGCCAGACGTCCGCCGTGGCCGAGGATGTCGCGGAGATTTTGAACCCGTTTGCCGTGACATTCGATGTACTGAAGGTCACGGTAGGTGCGGAACGGTCGATGGTGGTCAGCGTCATGCTGCCGCCGTATTCCTGTGAACCGTAGATATAAACACGGGTCGAGAATCCGACCGCAATCGTTTTGCTGCCGTTGCTGTTGTGAGCTACAGTAATCGTGCCGCTGACAGAACCTTTCTTTGCCGGGAAAACACGGTCATCCCAATAGGTACGGCCCTTTGAGTATACGGTCGTACCATTGATCGTTACAGTGGTCGTGTCAATGGTGTAGTAAGTGGATGCGCCACCGGTAGAGGTCAGCGTCCAGGAAAGTGTCGAGCTGTTACCGACCACATTCACGCTTTCTGAAATGTCCAGTTGAAGATAGCGCCCATCGTATGCCGCGCTTTTCCAAGTTGCCATAGCTTTCCCTCCTTAATCCAGAATGACGATGTTCAGCCCTTCGGACGCCGTCGGCATCGGGACAAACTTCGTTTTGCCCACGGTCAGCTCGCCGTCCACCGTGGTTTTCTTAGTCTGCGTTTCGTCCTTGTTCAGGGTAAAGATCACCTCGTCGTTGTAATAACCGGCGAACTCCGTGTTCGTGATGACCGTCCGCTGAGACGATGCGCTGTTGGATACCTCGATGCCCCGCTTGTCGATCTTGACCTCCTGAGTGTAGATCTCGTTGGGAGCAGGCGTCCACTTTCGGGGAATCGCTCCTTCGGAAATCATGATGTCGGCGAGATAAATGGACGCATCCCGACAGTAGCAGTAAATACGCAACGTGGGGTCGGTCACATCCGTGAGCGTTACGGAGTAATCCGTCCAGTCAAACGCCGTGGACTTATTGAACAGGTACTTGGTTTTGTTCCCGTTGTAGGTCACATAGAAATACCCGGACATGGTCGAGGTTTTCTTTGCCCGAACCGAGATCGTATAAGTGCCGGGAACCACCCCTCGGATGTACTGCGACAACGAGGAGTATGCGCCCAGCACAAAGCAGGAGTCGGAAATGGTGTTATTTTGCGTATCTGTGGAGGCATCCGTTTTCACCGTACCGGAGTAGCTCCAATCGTCCGTGATGCCGTTCAGCCCGGAGGAATTCTGCACATAGTTGATGCCGCCGATGTACTGCTCCTGCATGGTGACGGACAGTCCATCCACCGTGTGTTCCAATTCCGAAACACGGCTTTCGGAGTTCAGCACCCGTTCCTCCAGGACGCCCTGGTCGTTGGACACCGTTTCCACGGTTTCGGTGAGGGTCGCCACATAGCTGTTCAGCCCGTCGATGGTCTGCTGGAACTGTGCGTCCTTCTCGGTCAGAATGGAAATGGTGGTGCGGATCGTTTCAATGTCGTTCTGCACCATCCATTCATTTCCGTCCCATATCTTCGTTTCCGGCGGGGTCACGGAAGTATCCACCCAGAGCTGCCCCTCATAGGGGTTCTCCGGCGGCGTGTCCGAGGTGACCACATCGCAGAGACTGATAATCGTGAACTGTGCTGATGCGATCATCTCACCACCTCCTCAAAGCGCCACAACGACCATAAAGGTTGCCTTGGTTTCCACATCGGCGCTGGACACCGACAGGGTCTTGCCGGTCTTGCTGCCGTTGGTACCCCAAGAGGTATCGACAACACCGTCTTTGTTGTACTTCGTCCAGGTGTAACTGCCGTTCCCGGCCGCATCCACCTCGGAGCCCGCCTGATAGCAGACGGCGGTCAGCACAGTCGTGCCCTGGCCGTTCTTGAACACATCGCCGCCCGTGGAGGTGACGATGATCTGCAACGGGTCGGAGTTGTCGATGAAGGTCGCCACATCGAAAAACTTCGTGTTATAAGAAGCCGATGCGGAATCCGTGTCCTGGGCACAGCACTTGAACACGGCGTAGCTGTCCACCGCTGCGGCGTAGACCGTGAGGGTATTGGTGGCCGTGCCGGTGTATTTGTCGGCGGTATCCGAGAGCTTGCGCCAGCCGATACCGAAATCCGCATCATAGCCGGTGGAAGAAGTAGCGGTGACGGAAGCGTCCATGACCGCCCACTTGTAGCTGACCTTGGTGGTGTCCACCGTTGAGCCACGCCACAGTTCGGCCTTGGCGGCCAGACTGGCGACCTCCTCGTTCTTGAACACATTTCCGTTGGGTGTGGTGACCAGCAGGTCAACGATGCCGGAGCCGTTGACCACGCGGGAGAAGGAAATGGTCAGCGGATGGGTCAGCGACAGACCGGTGCTTTCGTCCTTGTAGGTGATGACACAGCGGTAGTCGATGCCGGGCAGCTCCGCCATGACATTAGCCTTGACCGTGAGGATGTGACTCTTGGCACCGCTCAGTCCGTAGTTCGTACCTGCGGTAATGGCGGTGTTGCTGTCGCCCACATACCACTTGACCGAGGTGACATTGGCGGTGGCGATCTGGTCGGCGGTGGTGCCGATGACATACAGACTGGGTGTCAGAACGAGGTTCTTCGTTTTCCAGTCGGGGGTGTAACTGCCGTTGTCGGGGTTATACATCTGAGTCTTGGCGAGGTTCGATCCGATGTACCCCGTCAGCGTCAGTGCGTCGTTGTAGTCGATGATGGTAAACTGACCTTGTGCTTTGCTCATGTGAGAAGCCTCCTTTGAAGTTGTTGTATCAGAAACGGACGCTGTGCCGGTTTCTGTTGTGGGTTCTGTGGTTGCCATAGTGAATTCCTCCGTTATAACAGGCTTTGCCTGGTCGTGGTGTCGATGAGGTCGCAATAAAAAGTGGCGCGGACTTTGACATCCGCACCGGTGATGACCACGGACTTTTCACCGCCGAAATGCTGCTCGTTCCAGACCTTGTCCGCCTCTGTATCCTCCGACACCCTTGTCCAGACAAACTGGTTGGCATCCAGCGTGTCAGTGATGTCTTCATCCCAGGAGTACACCTTGGCGGAAAGCAGCGTTTTCACATTGCCGTTTTTGAAGATGTTCCCGTTGGACGAGATAATGACCAGCCGGAGCATTTTCTGCTCCTCAATGGTGGTGATGCGGTCGCTGACCTCGGTGACCTCCTTGCTGGTGGCGTAGGCTCGAAGCACAACCTCGCCGCTCTCCAAGTCCCACCAGGACGAGCCATCCTGTGACTGAATGACACCAGCCTTGATGATGTTCGCCACCAAGGAGCCGGAGGTGATGAAGTCCGCGACGATCTGACCGTCTGCCGTGATGGCGGTTTCGTAGGGACCGTTGTAGCCGTTATGGGAAAAGCCCAGGCCGCCCACATTCCACCGCCAGACATTCACGGCTTCGTCAATGGAGGGAGCGTCCAGAATGAGCAGCTCATAGGGCTGTCCGTTTTCCTCGCTGGTGTGGATGACCACATAGCCGCCGCTCTGACCGGTGATAAGCCCGGTGGCCTTGCCGATGGCGGTTTGGAGCAGCTTCGGAAAGCGTCCCACTGTGGACTCCACCTTATCAACCGTTGATTGCACCTCGGAAATGGTGGTAATCATACTGGACTTGCTCTGACCGAGGGAAATGCTCTTGTAGCGTTCGGCAAGGGTGTCGTATACGGTTTCGATGACCATAGCTGACACACTGACACCTAATAGCGAGTGTCGAATGGTGACGGTATCGCAGAGGTTGACCCGCTCCAGGAGTGCCGAATACTCCGGCTGTTTCCAAAGCGGCTCGAAAGAGACCGTTACTGTCGGAATAGTTGTGCCGAGCGGATTGACCTTGATGTAGCTGTTGGCCTTTGCCCGGAGCGCTTCCTCCGTGATAGCCGCATCTCCAAATTGGTCGGAGAAATCCATGATGAGCGTTTTCGCCCGGATGATCTCTGAGGTCACAATAGGAAGCGTCACCTCCGGCAGCGTGACTACCGTTTCGGTGTCCGCACCTTCCGGGGTGTACACGGCATATGGGAGCAGTGCGGTATACACACCGCTGTTGTCCTCGTCCTGCTCCATGGCGGTGAGGTTCTTGCCGTATTCAATGACCACTCTGGTCTTCTGCCCACGGTGCGAATGGAACTTCACCGTGAAGTTGTCCCATTCAAACTCACCATACCATTTGGAGAGCATGGAGCCTTCCGTGCCGCCGAGGCAGGCTCTGACGCTTTTCGGCTGCGTGACGGAAAACGCCTTTGCATCCGAGTAGTCCGTCCAGCCCGTGAAGCGTGTATCTCCGGCAAGGAGCTGCGAGAGAATGAGCTGAGGAGAGCGACTCTCGGTCGAAAAAGGCAACACCGGCACATTGGCAAGGTCATAGGAGATGTGCTGACCGTAGATGGTGACGATGCCGTTCAATGGCTTCGTGATGCGGTAAATACGGAATGCCTGGTCGGCGGCGGTGTCATTGGGTTTTGCCTTGATGATGCACTCCTTGGTGATAAGCCCGTAGTGCTGACCGCTGACCGGATATTTCAGCAGGCACTCAAATACACCGTTTCGCTCCTCGGTGACCTCGCAGGAGATGGTGTCCGTCAGCACACCAAGTCCGAATGAGGAAAAGTCTGTTGTGTTAGGTGGATAAAGAACAGGAATCACGAACGCCACCTCCTTCCAGGCATAAAAATACCACCGGGGATTTCTCCCTGGTGGTTGAGTATAAATGATTTACTTGTAGCTCGACAAACTGGAATTGGTTTTATAGAGGTCTTTGCATATACACCATATCTACAAGGTGTACACCACACTCATATATCGGGTGATCATAATGATCCGTAAAGAAATTTGGCACGGTATGCGAGCGTACAAAGCCACATTTTTCATAAAAGGGTATCGTCAACGGGCTGTCGCCGGTTCCCACTTGCAGTATCGAAAATTGTCTGCGGTATTTTTCAACAAGAAATTCAATCAGCGCTTTGGCATAGCCTTTTCGCTGAAATGGGGGAACTGTAGCGATATTCTTAATTTCAAGTATTCCATTCCCTTCGTCCGTTACGACACACTCGCATTTCACTCCGTCATCATCAAGAACATACATTTTACCTTTATAGAGATAACGGTCAACCATATCTTCCTGCTCATCTGCCAATAGGAGCAAATCAAGATATTGTTTTTTGTTTTCTGTAACTTCTACAATTCTCATCAATCACACCTGCAAATTTCGACTTGTCGTCCTCACTTAAAAACATTATACCATACCTTTTTGAATTTTTCTACCGCTTACAATCGGGAGCGACCTTACAGACAGCACCACCTCGGAATGACCTCGATCCGCTGCACATTTCCTGCACAGGCGATGGTGGTCGTTCCCGGCTTCAGCACCGGAAAACCTTCGCCGGTAACGGTATCATTTTTGAGGGTGGTATCCTTAAAGCAATTCATAAGTTCGCTGTCAATTTCGATGGTTTCGTCGACCTCTGAAATCGTCCACAGGTTCGTACCTTCGCCCTCCGGCTGAATCATAAGCCGTACTGTGCCGCCTCCATATATTTTGATGTACGGTTTGCTTGTGAAAGCGGTGGGATTGGTTACAGACAACCTTCTGGTGCCGGATGCTAAAACCTTCTGTCCCGCGAAACTGTATTTGTAGGGCTTGCAGTTGAAGGTCACGGTAAAGCTGCCGACCTTGTTTAGCTGCTCCTCAATGTCCAGATTGCCGGAGATGACACCGTAGCGGAAATATTCCGCATCGTAGGAGTCGGTGAGTTCATGGTATCTGTCCGGCTCGGAATACAGCCAGCCCTTGATGTCCCGCAGGACGGAAGCAAGGGCGGCGGGATTCTTCCGGGCGAGAAACACCGTGTAGGTCACCTTGATGTTGGCAAAGCGGCGGTTCGGATTGATGATGTCGCCGCTCCGACCGGGAATGGAGATGAACTCCGCATCATACTCCGGTGCGGAGAACACATCCTTTTTCTCGATATGCAGACCGAAATCAGCGGAACTGCGGCCGTTGTAGGTAAAATAGGTCATGCGAATACCACTCCTTTCCGCTGGGCGAACTGGTTCGCCGTTTCCATGACTTCGTTGGTGAGCTGACGGATATCCTCGCTGCTGTAATTGTTGAAGGTGGCGATGTTCAGAGCGATGGTGAAAGCGGACGCCGCCTTGCCGACCACGCCGTCCACGGCGGAGCGAATCGAGCCGTTCACATCAAAGTCGGTGGGCAGAGCCGTCTGCATATCGTGAGCAAGGTCGCCCATGACGCCGTTGATGTCCTCTGCCATTCCTTCTGCGGCCTTGACCGCTTCATCGCCGTTGTCGTCAATGGAGCCTGCAAGACCCTTGACCAGCATTTCACCGACCCATGCCATCTCCTTCGAGGGTGAATGGATACCGAAGAAATCGCAGATGCCGTCCCAGATGGAGGAGATCCACCCAGACACTTTATCCCACAGCCATGAGGCAAGCTGGGTAATACCACTCCACAGTCCCTTGACGATGTTGCCGCCGATCTCCACGATCTTATACATCAGAGAGCCGAAGGCTTTCACGATGCCTGCAATGATCTGTGGCACGGCCTTGACGATCTCCACGATGATGGTGGGCAGGTTTTCAATCAGTGCAACGAACAACTGCACACCTGCCATGATGATTTTATCGATGTTTCCGACCAGAGCATTGACAATGCCGGAGATGATTTGCGGAATGGCCTGCACGATAGTCGTGATGATCTGCGGCAGGGCTTGAATGAGAGAAATCAGCAGGTCGATGCCTGCCTGAATAATGAGCGGTATCGCATTTAGCACCGCGTTGATAATGCCATCGATGATTTTCGGGATGGCTTCCACGATTGCCATAATGATATCCGGCAAGGCAGTCACCAGCGAAGTCAGAAGCTGGATGCCTGTTTCGATAATCTGCGGGATGGAGTCCAGCAGAAAGGTAATGATGCCGTTGATGATCTCCGGCAGAGCAGCAATCAGTACGGGCAGTGCATCGAGAAGTCCTTGCGCCAGTCCTGTGATAAGCTGTAAGGCTGCATCCAAGAGCATCGGTAGGCTGTCCACCAGGCCTTGTACGATGGTGACGATAGCCTGCACTGCTGCCGGGATGAGCGTGGGCAGCGCATCCGCAATGCCGGTCACCAGCGTGGACACCAACTGAACCGCAGCGTCAATAAGCAGGGGCAGATTCTCAATCAGCGTGTTCACGATGGTCATGAGTGCGGACACCGCCGCCGGGATAAGCTGCGGAAGCAAAGAAAGCAGCGTTTCCAGCACCTGCGAGAACAGTTCGGTGACTGCTTCCAGCAGTGTGGGCAGCAGTTCACCCACAGCCGTCAGCAGAGCATCCAGCGCCGTGGGCAGAGCCGCCACGATGTTCTCAATAACCGGGGTGATGTTCGCCACCACGGTCTTGAAGGCATCCACCATGTTGTTGCACAGCAGCTCCATGTCAGCGTCCGCATCACCAAAGCCTACGATGAGGTTCGACACGGCGGATTTCAGCGCATTGACAGAGCCAGAAATAGTGGCTTCCGCTTCCTTGGCGGTCGTTCCTGCAATGTCCATGCTCTCCTGCATGACATGGATGGCTTCCACCACATCCGCATAAGAGGAGATGTCGTACTTGACACCGGATATCTTCTCCGCATCGGCAAGCAGGCGTTCCATTTCCTGTTTTGTGCCGCCGTAGCCCAGCTTGAGGTTGTCGAGCATCGTATAGTTCTGCTTGGCGAAACCCTGGTAGGCATTCTGAATGGAGGACATATCCGTGCCCATCTTGTTGGCGTTATCGGACATATCCGTGATTGCCATATCCGCATACTTTGCGGCTTTCTCGGTATCACCGCCGAGAGACTGGATCAGGCTTGCGGAAAAGCCCGTGACCGTCTCCATGTACTCGTTGGCAGAGAGTCCTGCCGTTTTGTATGCGTTGGCGGCATACCGCTGGATCTCCTGCGAGGAGTCCTTGAACAAGGTATCCACGCCGCCGACCAGCTGCTCATAGTCCGCATAGGCAGCGATGACCTCTTTTCCGAGCTTTACGGCGGCGGCACCTGCGGCTACGGCAACTGCACCGAGCGCCACACCTACGGTTTTGAGAACCTTGCCGAAGCCTTCAAACTTGCTGCCGGATTCCTCCGCAGCCTTGCCGCCCTCCTTGATAGCTTTCTCGTTTTCATCCAGCTCACGGTTCATGTCGTTGAGGGCGGCTTCGGCATTGTTGAGTTGGATCTGCCAGTTCTGCGTTCTGCGGTCGCTTTCTCCGAAAGAGGTGGCGGCATTCTGCAGAGCCTTGCGAAGAGTGTCGATTTTTGTTGTCTGCTCATCGATCTCTTTTCGAAGCACCTTGTTCCGTGCGGCGAGAGCCTCCACGGATTTATCGTTCTTATCGAACTGAGAGGTGGCGAGCTTCATCTCGGAGCCGAGCACCTTGAAGGACTGGTTGATGTCCGCCAGTGCTTTTTTGAACTCTTTTTCGCCCTCAAGACCGATCTTCAGTCCGAAACTATCTGCCATTCGCCGTCACCTCCTTAAATGCCGTCCGGGATAATATCGTCGATGTAGTGTTCGTGAGCAGGAACAGCCTGTCCGTTATACTGCTTATCGCACTCCCACAGGTCGAGCAGCAGACCAAACGGCATCAGCCACACCTCATCTTGGCTGAGATGAAGGTGGGCAAGGCCGTAATAGAGAAGCCGGGTAAACAGCTCCGCATCGGAGACCGTTACCCGACTGGTGCGTTTTTTGAGGCTTTCTCGCTTTCCACATTCCGCTTGGTGCCCTTGTAGAGCGCTTCCGTAATGGCGGTTTTGTATCCGGCGAGATCGAGGGGCGTGGTCAAAAGCTCCACCACATCCTCGGTGAGCAGCTCCTTGGGATGTTCTTTATCCTTGAGGTTGTGGACAAGAATACTCTGATTCGCCAGAAGCGTGATAAGCCACACGATCTCGCCGATAGCCATTTCAAAGTTCTCGGACTTCATCAGCTTCTCGCCGAGGTTTTCCAGCCCGCCGTAGCGACCGGCAATCTCTCTGGTTGCCTTGGTAGTAAGCAGCAGGGTATATTCCTCATCACCGATGGTGATGACTGCGGTTCTTTCGTTATCCATCATAAGTTACCTCCGTTAAGTGGATTTCTCGGGTGATGCCGCATAGGTCGGCTCGTATACCGTCTTATACCAGTTGGAAATGGTGGCCGCCGTCACGGTGGCATCGCCCTCGGTGACTTCTGCTTTCCAGGGATGCGCACCCTTGGCGTCCGGCTTGTTGCGGCGCAGAATGGTTCCCTCAATGGTGGGTGTGGAGAAGGTGATGCTGTCGCCCTTGGTGGCAAGGTTGGTGGCCGGGATGCCGAACTTCACACGGTAAAGCCAGAAATACTTGTATTTGCCGTTGGACTTCTTTGCACGGAAGCCCACCGCTACGGGTTCGCCGCCGTCCTCGCTTGCGGAGACGACCACGCCGTTTTTGTCGATGGTCGCACCTGTCAGGTCGGATGCGACGGTCGCACCGATGTCATCCACGCCGAGTGACAGCGTGCCGCTTTTGAATTCCTTTACGATCTCTGCCGCACCGTCGTCGGCGTAGAGCGTCGCTTCCGCCAGTTCCACAGAAAGCTCTGCGGTCATGGCCTTTGCCAGCTGCACCGGAGAAGCGTAGGTTTCCTCGCCGCTTGCGTCCTCGGTGATTTTGGCGTAATAGAGTCTGTCAAGACCGATGGTTGCCATGTCTTAAACCTCCAATTCATAGATTTGTGCCACATCAATGGCGTAGTGATGATAGCCGGTTTCGGTTTCAAAGCCGATGTACCGGCGGTCGGTAATATAAAAATCCGCACCCAGCAAGGCGCGGACAATCGCGTTTTTCAGTTTTGTGTAGTTGCCCTTTGTGAACAGGGACAGCCGTACCTCCTGCGTTTCGCAGCCGGGAGCGTTGTCAGCGTGAAGCTCTAAGTTGTCCGACAGCGGCGTGATGACCAGATAGGTGTCCGGTGCTTTGCCGGAGAACACACCCGTTTCCACTGGAACACCGCAATGCTCGGCGATGGTTTGTAAATCGGATAGCAGGCTCACAGCTTTTCCACCTCCTCATCCAGTGCCTTGGTCATGGCATCGATGCATTCCTGCCGGGACGCCGTTTTCGCAGGTTTCAGAAACGGTTTTGCAGGCTGACCGTGTTTGCCGTATTCGAGAATGTTGGCAAGTTTGGCGTTGCTGCCGCCGTCCGAGCGAGGTTCGGCGAAACCGACCTTGATGTCGTGGTTTCCGTCCCGGTTCAGCTTGGAGGGAGAAAGGCCGAGTGCGCCTTCCAGTTCGCCCGTGGTGCGGGATTTGAACTTTGTCCCTCTGCCGATAACGGAGGAAAGATTGCTCTTGACCTTTTTCAGCACCACCTCGCCACCGGCCTGCAGGACGGTATCCGCAACGCTGTCAAAGTTGCTGCCGAGCTTGGAGATCTTCAGAAGGAAATCCTCCGGCATTTTCATTTCAGCTTTTGCCAATGGTAGGTTCACTCCTTTTCGCTAAAACCTCGATGTATATACCACGACCTTTCACATTTTCAACAGAGATGATATTAAATCGCTCTCCGTCACAAATGAGAAACTGGTCGGTAGTGACCGTCAGCCCAGGAATACACCGAAAGCGGAACAGGTCGGTCGCTTCGCTGAATGCGGCGAGGTTTGCCCAACGCTGACTGCCATGCCGACCTTCCCGGTACACACGGACGGAAGCGAGGACTTCATCCTCGGAATGGGTGAAGCCCTCGCTGTCCTTGACTTGGCGGGTTTCCACGATGTCGGCAAAGCCGTTCATTTTCCCGAAGCTCATACCTGCCACCGCCTATCCAAGCGGAGCAGCAGATTGACCGTGTTCCACACCTGCTGTGCTGCTCCGGTGTTATCCGCAAAGAAGCCGCCCGTGCTGCCGTCCCGGCTTTCATAGAAGTGGGATGACAGCATGATGACGGCTTGCTCCGTGGTGGGCGGCATGGGGTTCTCCTTGTAGTAGCCCTCCGGGATGTGCTGGTAGCTTTCGGCGTAAGAAACAGCGGCGGTGATGTAGCTTTTCAGCAAGGCATCATCCGCCGTGTGTTCCAGGATAAGGTTGGCTTTTACTTTGGAAAGAAGCTCGTCCATCACCGCCGCCTCCTTTCATTAGCCGCCGGAAGAAGCGGAGCCCTTCTGCTGCAGCACCTTGATAGCTTCGGGCAGAATGAGCTTGCCATCCAGTCGCTTGGATGCAATGAAACCGATCTGGCCGGTCTCCGCAAAGCGCTCGTTCAGGCGCTTGAAGGTAATACCCAGGCGGTCGCCGATCCAGTAGTAGTTGAAGTCACCGAACGCAACGGTCTTCTGACCGGCTGCCAGCTCCGGCGCATAGGGAGAGGTGTAAATACGCTTGCCGAGCAGCGTATCAAAGCCGCCCTCGTGCAGAGCGGGCTGCCACAGATACTGGCCGTTGGAGTCCTTCAGCTTGCGGATGTTCTTCATGGTGGAGTCATTCAGAAGCCACACGGCGTTCTTGCGGTAGGCACTGTTCAGAGAGTAGAACAGGTCGATGAGCTCATCGGCGGTGATGGCGGTCGCAGAACCGGCCGTGACACCAAGCTGACCGCCGCCAGTGGCATTGAAAATGCCCGTGGGCTTGCCGCTGCCGTCGCCGGTGAGGAACGCCTCTTCCTCCTTGTTGCCGATACGGCGGGCAAACTCGGTGCGGAAGTAGGCTTCCAGGTCAAAGGCAGAGTCGTTCAGAAGCTCCTCGGACACCTTGATCATGGTAGCGACCTTGTGTGCGCCGATGAGCTGCTGACCGAAAGCGTCATCGCCTTCGGGAATGGTACCTTCCTCATCGACCCAGGCAGCAGTGCCCTTGGTGGCGACGATGGGGATCTTGTGACTGCCGGACGCAGTGGTAATGACATGAGCCAGGCTCCTGACCACATTCTCGGCTTCGAGGGACTGCACCAGCGTCTGCTCGAATTCATCGGGGACGAGGTAGCCGCCCTCGCTATCCACGCCTTCCTGCAGAGCGTTGCGGATCTCTGCGGTCATCATACCGCCCTTGGTACGGGCCTGCGCCCAGAACGCCTTCTTATAGGTGTCGGAGGCACGACCGGTCTTGGTGTCCACCTTTGCCGTATCGGGCTTCTGGGTGATGGGCGTATTGACCGGAGTGTTCAGCTCACGCTCGAAAGCGTCCAAACGCTCCTGGCGCTCGATCTCACGGCCGAGGTCGACGATCTCCTGTTCCATCTTCTCATAGGTGGCGGAGTCCTCAGCAGAGAGGACGCCTTTGTCACTTCTGTGGGAGTCGAGGAACGCCTTCGTCTGCTCCCAGGTCTTTGCACGCTGTGCGCGCAGTTCGTTGATCTTACTCATTGTTTGTATCCTCCTTAAGGTTTGATAAGTGCGAGTCTCTTTTCGAGCTCGGAGATGGGTGTGCCTGCACTTTTCGCAAGTTCGGACGGGGTGTGATGGCTCTTGACCTTGGACATGAGCGAGTTGGTGACGGCTCTGCGGCTGAACACGAAGCTGTCCTCCGCAGCGGCACTTTCACCGTCTGCCTTGAACAGCAAATCATCGGCAAAGCCCAGCTCCACAGCCTTGTTGGCATTCATCCAAGTCTCGGCATCCATGAGGTGGCTGAGCTTGGCACGGGACAGGCCGGTCTTGATCTCGTAGGCATTGATGATGCTTTCCTTGACTTCGGAGAGCATATCGATTGCCTTCTGCATCTCCTCGCTGTCACCGATAGCGACCGTCAAGGGGTTGTGGATCATCATGAGCGCCGTGGGTGACATGAGCACCTTCGTACCTGCCATCGCAATGACGGATGCGGCAGAGGCGGCAATACCGTCAATCTTGACTGTGACGTCACCGTGGTAGTCCATCAGCATATTGTAGATTTGGGCGGCTGCCACGCAGTCACCACCGGGCGAGTTGATCCAGACAGTGATATTCCCGGCGCCGGACATCAGCTCATCCTTGAAAAGCTGCGGCGTGACATCATCGTCAAACCAGCTTTCCTCAGCAATCGTGCCGTTTAAGAACAGGGTTCTCTCTTGGATCTGTTCCTGTGTCTCCTCGTTGGTCACCGTCCTGCTTTTCCAATTCCAGAACTTCTTCATCGGATTTTTCCTCCTTTCCGTTATCGGTGTTGATATTTGCAAAAGCTCCGGCGTTTTGCAGCGGGAGCATATTGCCGTTGATGAGGTATAAGTCGCCGCCGTCCTCTGCCGGGATACGGTCGAGGTTTTCCAGCTCTCGGATGTCGTTGGCGGACATCCAGCCGTTCTGGCGGCCTATGGCGTACCCATTCATGCGGCTCTGGTAATCGCCGCGAAGCAAGCCTTCCAGATTGAACTTCACGAAATACATGGCTTTTTCGTCCTTGGACAGGAGTGACCGCTGAATGGACTGCTCCCAGCGGATAACCCAAGGGTCAAGGGTGTATTTCACGAACTCAAGGGACTGCTGCTCAATATTAGAAAAGCTCGACTTTTCCAGGTCGCCGACCATGTGAGGCGGGACTCGGAAAATTCGAGCAATTTCATTGATTTGGAATTTGCGTGTCTCGAGGAACTGCGCCTGCTCCGGCGAGATGCCGATTGGCGTATATTTCATGCCTTCTTCCAGTACGGCGATTTTGTTTGCGTTTCCGCTGCCACCGAAGGTGGACTGCCAGCTCTCACGCACACGCTGCGGGTCTTTGATCGTACCGGGGTGTTCTAACACACCGCCCGGGGCGGCCCCATTGGCAAAGAACTTTGCACCGTATTCCTCACAGGCAATCGCCATGCCAATGGCGTTCTTTGCCATAGCGATGGGACTGTAGCCCACCAAGCCGTCAAAACCCAAACCGGGAATGTGAAGCACTTCGGATGGGTCAAGATAGACCGTTGAGCCTTTCATGGTGGGGGCATCGTCGGACTGGGTAGAATAGAGGTAGTAGAGCTTACCGTTTTTATCCCGGTTGACCTCCATGCGGTTGGGCATAAGCGGGAACAGTGCCACCACTTCGCCCTTGCCGTTTCGGATGATCTGAGCGTAAGCGTTGCCCCAGAGGAGTAGGTGCGTCATGAGCGTTTCCCGGAATACGAAGGAGCTCATTTCCGGGTTCGGCTCATCGTGGAGCAAGCGGTAGAGCGGATGGTCGAGCGCCATTGCCTTGCCGCCGCTGTCCGTGTATTTATAAAGGTGCAGCGGCAGTCCTGCGACAGCTTCCGACAAGATACGGACGCAGGAATACACGGCAGTCATCTGCATGGCGGAGCGTTCTGTCACCGCTTTGCCGGAGGTCGTTCCACCGAAGAAAAAGGCGTAGTTGCTGCCCGATGTGCGGTTCTGAGGCTTGTCCCTGAATTTGAACAGCCCTGAAAAGATACCCATATAAACTCTCCCTTCATATAAATAAAAGACCTCGACTGTCATAAACAGACTCGGTCTTGTCGTTTCCACAGCGTATAGCTCTGTCAAGTGCCATAATGGTCGCCACGGCGCCGTCGATTTTCTCTGTGGATTTCTCTTTGTCCGGCTTGATGTTTCCTGCAGGGTCGGTGCGGATGAAAATGTTGTCCATCATCCAGCGGAGGACAGGATGCCCGCCGTGGGCAATGCGCTGCTCCAGCACCAGTTTCATCAGTTCCTTGGTGGGTGGGGACATATCCTTGAAGCCCTGTCCGAAAGGAACGACAGTGAAGCCCATGCCCTCAAGGTTCTGTACCATCTGCACAGCACCCCAGCGGTCAAAAGCGATCTCCCGGATATTGAAACGCTCACCCAGGCTCTCGATGAACTTCTCGATGTAGCCGTAATGAACAACATTACCCTCGGTGGTCTGTAAAAAGCCTTGCCGCTCCCATACATCGTATGGCACATGGTCACGCCGGACTCGGAGGTCAAGGTTGTCCTCCGGTATCCAGAAGTACGGCAGGATGATGTACTTGTCGTCCTCGTCTTCCGGTGGAAACACCAGAACGAATGCTGTAATATCCGTTGTGGAGGACAAGTCCAGACCGCCGTAACAGACACGGCCTTCCAGATCGTCCTCGCTGACGGCGAACTCACATTTGTCCCACTTGTCCATCGGCATCCAGCGCACCGCCTGTTTCACCCACTGGTTAAGTCTCAGCTGTCGGAAGGAGTTCTCTTCGCCTGGGTTCTGCTTGGCGGACTCGCAGGCGTCCTTCACTTTGTCGATGCCCACCGTGATGCCGAGGGACGGATTGGCTTTCTTCCAGACCTTCGGGTCCGTCCAATCGTCCGATTCCTCCGCACCGTAAATGACGGGATAGAAGGTGTGGTCGATCTTACGTCCCTCAATGATGTCCTTGGCCTTCTGGTGGATCTCATAACAGATGGACTTCGTATCATTGCCGGCTGTGGTGATGAGGAAATACAGCGGTTGCATCCGGGCATCGCCGGAGCCTTTGGTCATGACATCAAAGAGCTTGCGGTTCGGCTGCGTGTGCAGCTCGTCGAACACAACGCCGTGGGTGTTGAAGCCGTGCTTGTTGCCGACATCGGCGGAGAGCACCTGGTAGATACTGCCCGTTGGCTGATAAATGAGCCGCTTCTGGGAATCCAGTATCTTGACCCGCTTTGAGAGCGCAGGACACATACGCACCATATCTGCCGCCACATTGAAAACAATGGATGCCTGCTGGCGGTCGGCAGCGCATCCGTAGACCTCGGCTCGTTCCTCTCCGTCACCGCAGGTGAGCAGAAGCGCCACCGCAGCGGCAAGCTCCGACTTGCCCTGTTTCTTGGGAATCTCGATGTATGCCGTATTGAACTGTCGGTATCCGTTGGGCTTGAGGACACCGAAGATATCCCGGATGATCTGCTCCTGCCAGTCGATGAGTTCGAAGGGCTTTCTCGCCCAGGTGCCTTTGGTGTGGCACAGGCTCTCGATGAACATGACGGCATAATCCGCTGCGTCCACATCGTAGTGGGAGGCTTTCTCCATGAACCTTGTGGGCTTATATGTTTTCAGTTTTCTCGTAGAGACCACCTCCTGGGCATAAAAAATACAGCCCTGTGGCTACTTCGGAATATACGAGAGAAAGAGCCTTTCGGCTCAGTCCCTTTATGGAATTATTGGGTTACCAGTTCTCGCTGTGGAGCAGAAGCTCCAGCGCAAGCTGCGTGTTCTCATCGGCGGGTTCGATGTCCCAGCCTCTGTCGTAGTTGCAGACGATTTTGCCGTCCCGCTTGAGCATGAGCTTGGAAATGCGTCCGCCGTCGATACCCCACTCGGAGCCTTTGTCGTACTGCTTCATCCAGTAGTGAAAAACCTCACCGTTAACTCTGATGCTGCCTTCTTTCCACATAATCGTGTACCTCCGTTTGTTTTGTTGTGAGTGTATATTACCGTCATGTCTGGGATATATCCAGTCATTTCGGAGTCATATAGTACACGATCATTCGGAGTAAAAACTGTGCATTTTACAGCGTTATTCCGGCTGACGGCAGCGGTGAATGGAGGCGATGATCTGCTCCTGCTCCTTCGGCTTTACGCCGATGGAGTCGAGTGCTTCCCGTGTGCCACAATCTGGGCAGATGAGTGTTTCGTTGTCGAGCCTTGAAAGAGCCGGATGCTCCCGGTAAGCTTGCCCGCACCTGGGACAGACCGATATTCGGATGATTTTATTTTCCCTCATGATGTTCCTCCCCACATTTGAGATAAGCGTCTATCAGCACAAGCCGGTCAAAGCCAAAATCGTCGTAGCCCTGGATGCAGGTCTGCATATAAGGAATGGACGGAATGCCGATGGGCCTGTCCTCATGCATGATGTACACGAATACCCGGCGCTTACGGATTTTGCCCGTGCGGATACCCTTGATTGGTAGGGTCAACTCCTTCTTGTAATAGAAGTTCGGGAAACCCTCGTAACGGTCCAGGGCTTTTTCATCCTCTGCGGTGACTTCCCATACAGCAACAGGAACTGAGACGCCGGACTTCTTTTCCACCGTAAGGTAAGAGCCTGTTTTGCTGCCCTTGAAAAGCAGTTCGTAATCCTTGAGAACCGATGTGCCGATGATCCGTGCCGATGGGCAGCGCATCCGCATCTGACGGACGTTGAGGTTGCTGCCATAAGCGATGTAATAGCGTTTTTCCATAAAAAATACTCCTTTCCGAAGTTGCCTTCTACCACCGAAAGCCCGCCATCAGCGGGTTCGGGGGCCTCTGGGCTGCGTCCTTCAAGCGGCTGCTCTGCCGCTGCGGAAGGCTGCATCCCCATCCAGGCGCTTCGTGAGGAGCTCTCTTGCGGTCTTGAACTCGTTGCCAATAAAGCCGAGGCGAAGGAGCCAAGTGCGCATTGCGTATTTGGGGTTCTCGTTCTGCTGGGGCTTGGGGCTTGCGGTTCTGACCGTCTTTGCCATCTGGCTCAGGGCGAGGCACAGCTGAATGTAACTCTTGAGTTGCCCAGCGTGGAGTCCGTTCTGCTTGCCGTCTGCCGGAGCATCGAACTGGAAGAGCCGGAACTCGACCGTTCCCTTGGTGAAGGTGGCGTGGAGGTTCAGCATATGGTAGCGGCTGTCGTTGTAGTGCTGGCTTCTGCCGTAGTCGGCGTTCTGGCTACCGTACCAAATATCAGCCAAGGCTGCCATGGTGGTGGGTTTTCTGTTGTTCAGCCGTTCCAGGAATCTGGGGTCAACCGTGCGGCAGTAGCGGCTGATGCGGCCTCTGTCGAGGTTCAGTGCGCTTGCCAGGAGGTCTTCGTGGCTTGCCATGATGTTTGCGAGGTTTCGGAGCGTTTGGGGCGTGTGCCCCTTGGCGCCGATGTGGATGTGAACACCGCAGCCTCTTGTGGCATCACTTTTTGCTCCGGCTTTGCGGAGGCGGCGAACCAGCTCCTGCAAGGTCTCCATGTCAACGTAGGTGAGGATCGGCGTGACCATCTCGCATTTCTCGCTGTCCGGGCCCGCGATGCTGACGTCCTTCTGGAATTTCCACTCGCGTCCGCTCTCATCCCAAGCCGACCAAGTGCAGTAGCCGTTGCGGCAAGCGGTGTTCTCGTACCGCCCGGTACCGAAGAAGGTGGCTGCCAGCCTTGCGGCCTTCTCTCTGGTGATGCTGTTCATTTCGACCTCGACCCCGATGGTCTGCTTCTTCATTTCGGCTACCTGGTTTTCTGTTCTCTGGCTCATGTTTGTGACCTCCGTTTTGGTTTGTTTTCCCTTTCGGTAGTCACATATTACCTCCGAAAGCACACTTTATCCAGTTATATCTGAGCTATAAACTACACGATCTTGTGGTTCGGAAATTGTGTATATTACAGCAGTTCACGGCAAATATCCTCCCCGTAAGCCACGCTCAGACCGCAGCCGTTATCCCAGGCAACCATGATGCTGCCGATGTCATCCACACCTCGCACGGTGCCTTTCGTGCCGACAGGCGGTGCCTGTGGGTCATCCATCTGAACAAGCTCCACACGGGTGCCGACCGGGTATTCCTTACGGATACGCTCGACCGTCTCTTTACTCGGAAATCTCATGCTGCGCACCTCCGTTTCTGAAAGCCGAAGAGCCGGAGAGGTTCTTCAGCAGGATTTTTCGAGCGGTCTTGTATTCCGCACCGATAAAACCGAGCCGCAGGAGAAAGCAGCGGAATGCATATTTCTCATTGTCGGTCGGCTTTTCCGTTGCGTTAATCCGTTTCTGATTCCGTGCCATCTCGCACAGCTTGCAAATAAAGGTGTCATAGGCTTTCATCTCGTCCGGGGTTGGAGTCGCCGGGAACCAAGGGAAGGATACCTTCGTGTCCGTGATTTCCAGTGGCAGGTCAGGGACTCCGAGAGCTTTCTTGATAAGACCACCCTTGGCGGCAATGAGTGCCTTGAGGTTATCCAGATTGCTATCGGTGAACAGACTCTTCGGCATGGAAATGCAGACGGCGCATGGCTCGTCATCGTCATCAGTGTGGCTCTGGTCGATGTCAAAGCCCTCATCGTAGATATGCTCCAGCAATCTTTCAATGACCTCGCTGTCGGCATGGTCGTCAAAGGAAAGGCTGCCGTTTCGGTCGATGGTGAAGTAATCCACCTCATAGTTGAATGTGGGCGCACCGCAGTACTTTGCGGGAGCGCCGAGCCAGTCGGAGATGGTCTGCACCAGCCGCTTGCGTTCCGCACCCTGGGCATTAATTGTAATCGTCATTTAAGTGACCTCCTTGATTTTTGGTAGTCACATATTACCGTCATGCTCGGCATATATCCAGCTATATCTGCACATTTCCAATGTAGATTATGTCGGGTCATTCTCGGCGCATAACTGTGCATACCACACGATCCCGCAGAGCACGAACCATACGCACGGCAGCGCCACACCGTTGCCCCACATCTTGTATTCCGCGCTGTCCGAGTACGGGCCTTTCAGCCACTTTGCGACCTGCTTGTCGGATTTCATTTTGCAGCCGGTCACTTCGGAGTAGGTCTTGAACACCTTATGCCAGAAGTACATTTCCTCATCGGTCGTTTTTTCCGTGCCGAGGTCGGCGCACCAGTTGTCTGGGAAACCTTGAAGTCTGGCACATTCGGTCGGGGTCAGCCTGCGCACGGTATATCCTCCAGCGGGACACACGACATTCGGGTCTTTATAGTCTCGTGCCATAATCGCCGGGGACTGATTTTTCTCCACCTGGGTAAAGCTGCCGGTTGTCATGGTATAGACAGCGTGGCGGTCGATCGTATTTAGGGTGAAGCTGACATCTTCGTTGATGCCGTCGCCCTGGGGGCCGTTCTTGTCCTCACGGCCGATCATGGAGCCTTGCAGCACAAAGGTCTGCTGTTTCGTCCCTGCGTTGGCGCACACCACAGCGGAGCGGTCGCCCAGGTCACGAACTTCATCACGCTGATTTTGCGTGAAAGCAACAACGGCAATGCCGCCCTGATTGCAGGAGGGGTTGCCGCCGTTGCCGTCAAGCGTCCGTGCGGTTTCCGCTTCGTAGATCCCGCTGTGGGGATTATCCGACTTCATGGCATTGGAGTCCTTGGAGGAGATGCCGAAGGGCTGAAGAACGCAGGTGAAATTGTCCTTGTCCGGCATCCGCTGATTTCCGCCTGCGTTCTGCTTGGTAAGCGTGGGCGAGATCTGTCCACCGTCCCAGCCGCAAGGCTCGAACAGCGTCTGGTCGTTGTTGCAGGACAGAGTCGCGGATTTATTCTCCTGAATGAGCGCACCCTTGCCGCCGCCTTCGCAACCGGAGCGTATTTTCATGACAAGCGGTACATTGTTGCCGCCTGTACCCATGCGGGTGGTCAGCGTCTGCACATTCCCGTCCTGGGAAAGTTTGACTCTGCTGTCGGTCGGATGGTTTTCCAGTGCGACCGCCGCAGGAACGACCCCAGCACGGAGCGTGGGAGAGCATTCTTCCTCATAGCCGATGGTGTGGCTCTTTGCGGAATGCTCGGTGCAAAATCCTGCCGACTCCACTACACAGGGTGGATGCCCGTGTGTCTCCGCACGGAGCGTAGCTGCGACATCCTCCGAAACATTCATGCGGTCGCCGCCCTGGTCGTTCAGCACGATGCCGTTGCGACCTGTTGAGACTCCGCAGTTTACACCGAGTGTGGAAGAAACCTCCTCGGTCAGACTGCCGTTGTATCCGTCATAGCCTGTCGCTCCAGGGCAAGGCGTAAAACTTCCGGCAGCTCTTTGCCACGAGCGGAAGCCCTCCGCAGAATACCCAGACAAGCCTTCTGACTCAAATAGTATTTTTCCGGCACCTCCGCCTGCAAGATCTGCGACAAGGTAGATGCGGCGTCTTCGCTGGGGAACTCCCCAGTATTGTGCGTCAAGAGTTCGATACGCAACGCTCCATCCGTCTCCCATGTATAGGTCGGCGTAGGGCCATCGTGCCTTTTCAGGCATAGGCACCTGGGCATTCGGCTTGGCGATGCCGATGACCGCTTCGAGGACGGCTTTGAAGTCCTCGCCTTTGTTCGAGGAGAAGGCGCCGGGGACATTCTCCCATACGATGTATCTTGGATATCTGCCACCTGTGGCACACCTCATTTCTTTGATGATTCGGACGGCTTCATAGAAAAGGCTGGAACGGGAACCGTCCAGACCGTCCCTTCGGCCTGCCACGCTCATGTCCTGACATGGGCTGCCGAAGGTGATAATGTCCACAGGCTCGATCTTGCCGCCGTCCATAGCGGAGATGTTCCCGTAGTGCTTCATAAAAGGCAGGCGCTTGGTGGTCACCCGAACGGGAAACGGCTCTATTTCCGATGCCCACACGGGAGTGATACCTGCAAGCAGTCCGCCCAACGGAAAACCCCCGGAGCCGTCAAACAGGCTTCCGAGGGTCAAAGTCTTATTCTTCATGTGTTTTCACCTCGCAATCGGTCTTTAAGGGCAGAATAAAACGCTTTGCTTTTCAGAGGCTTTCCGGCGTTCTGCCATTCCTCCTCAAAGTCAAAGCGTTTCTCCAGTTCTTCCACCGAGTAGTCTGCGCGGAACTTTCGCCATGTCATACCGTCCCATGTTTTCAGCTGTTCCCACAGTTCAGGAAAGTGCCGGTACAGCTTTCGCAGCTCCGAAAGCGACTGCAATGGGCAGCACCAGCAGGACACCCTGCGGAATATTTCATACAGCCCATCCCAATCAAAGCCGTGGTCATAACAATACCGAAGGCATTCCGCTTCGGTGATGTTCCAGTCCACAAGCGGATGCCGGTGGTTTGGATTTTGATTATTCTTCCGTTCCAGGCGGTATCCCTCATCTGCGGCAAGCCCCACATACTCGATTACGGTGTAGGTCTCCCTCAGCTTTCGCAGATACCGTTCCCTCGGCTCGTTTTTCAGCCGTTCCGTACACCAGCGCATTTTTGGTCCCGCCCAGCCGTAGCCGAGGTGGTCTGCACCGTACTTTTCAGCGAAAGTGGTGCTGCGCTTGCGGCGAATGGGATGCTGACAGAAATAATACTCAAAGGAGTGCGGTGCTTGGATGCGTGTAATGGGTCTCCCGATATACTGCTCGACTTTATCCAGATGCGCATACAGTCCCGGAAATTCCAAGCCGGTATCGCAGAAGAGAATATCATCGACCGGCATTCCTTTTTCCAGCATCATAAGCAGCATGGCGGTGGAGTCCTTGCCGCCTGAAAGAGAAACAACATGGTATTCCGGCTTATTCTGCTCCATCACACACCTCGTTGAACTTGTATTCTTTCCCATCCCGCAGAACGCTGGCCTTTTCATCCGAGCCGACCTGCTCGATGTACCGTTTTACGATGACATCGCAGAACTTCTCATCCAGTTCGATGGTATAGCAGATGCGGTCGGTTTGCTCACAGGCAATGAGCGTAGAACCGGAGCCGCCGAAGGGGTCGAGCACCACGGAGTTTGCCATAGAGCTGTTCTGAATGGGATAGGCAAGCAGCGGAATCGGCTTCATGGTAGGATGGTCGCCGTTTTTCTTGGGCTTGTCGAACTCCCAAATGGTGGACTCTTTGCGCCCGGTGTACCACTGGTGCTTGCCTTTCTTCTTCCAGCCGTAGAGGCACGGCTCGTGCTGCCACTGGTACGGGGAGCGTCCCAGCACCAGCGACTGCTTCTTCCAAATACAGCAGCCGGAGAGATAGAACCCAGCAGCGTCAAAAGCCTTTCGGAAGTTCAGCCCCTCGGTGTCGGCATGGAACACATAGATGGAGGCATCGTCCGCCATGACCTTCTCCATATTGGAAAAGGCATCGAAGAGGAAGTCGAAAAACTTCTCCGATGCCATGTTGTCGTTTTTGATTTTCCCAGCGCTGCCCTCATAATTCACATTGTAGGGCGGGTCGGTGATGACGAGGTTCGTCTTGCGGCCGTCCATGAGGGCGGCGTAGGTTTCCTCTTTTGTGCTGTCACCGCAGATGAGTCTGTGCCGCCCCAGCATCCATATGTCGCCGGGCTTCGTGAAGGTAGGCTTTTGCAGCTCGGCATCCACATCGAAATCGTCCTCTTTGGCTTCGATTCCATCGTCAAACAGCTTTGACAGCTCCTTTTCGTCAAAACCTGTGAGGAGCGGGTCGAAGTCTGCCGCCTGCAAGGACTCAATCTCCACACGCAGGAGTTCTTCATCCCAGCCTGCGTCCATCGCCATGCGGTTGTCGGCAATGATGTAGGCTTTCTTCTGGGCTTCGGTGAGGTGGTCGGCAAAGACACACGGCACTTCGGTGATGCCTTCCTCCTTAGCAGCAAGAATACGACCGTGACCGGCAATAACGCCATAGTCACGGTCGATGATGACGGGATTGATAAAGCCGAACTCTCTAAGCGAGGAGCGGAGCTTATTGATCTGCTCCGGGCTGTGTGTCCGGGCGTTATTAACATAGGGAACCAGCTTCGTGATGGGGACGAGCTGCATTTCGGTCGTTGTTTTCATCAGACCAGCCCCCATTCCGCAAACTTCTCAAAGCCGCCGACCGAGCGGATGTAGCGCTGGGCGATCTCTACGATTTCAGCGTAGGGTCTGCCATCCACGGTATCATCCCCAATGGCGCAGCAGAGCGTCACGGCCTTGCCGGTTTCCTGTGCTTTGAGGAAAGTGTAGATATTCACGGACACATCCGCCTTGGACAGATCCTTGCCGTGCAGACCGCCGCCTGTCACCGAGTCGGCCATATCCGAACCGAGCTTGCGGTTGGCAGCGCCGGTGTCCACATCGGTGCCGCCCGTCCAGTCACCGAGCGGGTTGATCTCCGCAACGGGATACAGCTTTCGGAGTGCATCCGAAGGCGCATTGCTCTGACAGAGGATGAGCCGGTCGCCGTCCAGGATGTACTTGCCGTCATTTGGATACACGGAGAAAATGTTCCGTGCGATCTGCGACAGCTTTTTCTGCTCCTCGGTCACGGGCGTTCCTTTGAAGATGCCGTTATCGCCGCAGCGGATGCCGTCTGACTGGTTGTCGGCGAGGTGACCGTCCTGCGGCACTTCTACATAGTCCACGGCGAGATTTCCGGCAATGCGGTGGACGGCAGCGGTGACACCCGCCTTGTCCAGAGAAACAGAAGTTTCCGCAATGATGTGGCACACACCATGGCCGATGAGGACTTCAACAGCGATGCGGGGATTTTCTGCTTTCTTGTATGCCAGGTCAACGAGCGCACCGGCAATTCTGTCTGCCACCTTATCCGGGTGGCACGGATTTACTTTTTCAAACATGGTGTTACCCCTTTCTCGCACGGAGCAGGCGTTCCATAAGGTCATCCTGCGGCGTAGACTCGCCGTATTCCGTGCTGCAGTTTTCTTTCACGATCTGGAAGATCTCATTCCAGAGCCGAACCGCTTGGTTCATGTAGTTGATGCCGATGTTAATAAACGGAGACGGGATCGGCTTTCCCGTGGTGGGGTGCTTGGAGAGAAAACCCATGCGGTTGGTCATTTCCTCGCACTGCACCCAGCGGGCGGAACACATGGCGTAGCGCTCCAAGAGCTGCGGCGACACCTTTGCGGCACAGCCGATGCCTTTGAGCCACTGCCAGGTTTCCGTGTAAATTTCCTGCGCCTGCAGGACGCTGCCGTCCCTCTGCTCGGCGGAAAGAAAATCATGGGGCTTCGGCATGACAACACCCTCGACTTCGGGAATATCCAGCACTTCAAGTTTTCTGCCGCCGGGATTCCCGTTTTCGGCCTTGTCCTTGACTGCGGATTTCTTCCTTCCCGCACCGGGTCTTGCGCCGCCGCGCCCTCCCGTGTTATTCGATTTTGTGGGCATCCGAGCTCACCTCCCTTAATTACCCTTTTGATTTCGCCTTTTTCGCGCACGTGACCCCGGGCCGTTGCCCGACCGAAAAGGTCCCGAAGATTTTCATCCCCCTACCGGTCGCCGAGGTCGTGGTGGATCTTGGTGTGGCAGGACTGACAGAGACTCATGAGGTTGTCCCTTGCGTGAGTGCCGCCTTTGGAAACAGGCAGGATATGGTGAACTTCCTGTACCGGTGTCAGCCGACCTTCCTTAAGACACATCTCACAGAGTGGATGCTCTGCCGCATAGCGGTCACGAATGCGTTTCCACGCTCTGCCGTACTTGCGGTTGACATCGGAGCTGCGCTCGTATTTGTCGTACCTGCGGCGTTCCTCCACACGGTGCTGTTCACAAAACTGTCCTTCACAGAGGTTGGGGCAGCCGGGATGAGAGCAGGGGCGCAACGGTTTCTTCGGCATCGTTTCACCTCCTTGGGCATAAGAAAAGCCCCACGGGATTGCTCCCATGAGGCTGTCCTCGATTCTTTTTCGCTGATTATATCATAGCATAATGGCGAGGTGGGCATCTACCGACAAAGGCGGGTATTTCCGGCGTCTTTCAGATCCGAATCGGGTCGGTGGGTACAACTACCGCCGAAAGCGCCGCCTTGTGCCATCTGCGAATGGTGCTTTCATCTGCGTTCAACTCTCCGCCGATCTGCTCCCAGGTCATGTTGTGGATGTAGCGGTAGCGGAGAACCATGCGCTCGTTGACATTGGCAACGGTGTCCACAGTCGTGCGGATCTGCCGTTTCAAGTCAACGAGGGTGTCAATCTCACTGTTGACCACTTTTTCAAGATCCATGATCTTTTCCAGGCACCGCACGAATGGAGCATCCGTGTTGCGAGAGGTCTGCACTTTCTCCTCCCAGGACGGAGAGGAGATACCGCAGGCCATTTCCCGCAGGCGGGTGATCTCCGCAATGTTGGAATCGATACGCTGGTCGAGGCGGTATGCCTGACTGAGATATTCCTTTGCCGTCATACGCCGTACACCTCCCGGTGTAGTTTTTCGATCAGCACCTCACCGTCCAGAGAAGTTAGCGTCTGAAACCAGCCGGAGCGGAAAAACCGCTCACAATCCTTTCTGACGGATTCGGCATCCTTGTCCCAGGGGTATTTCTTCAAACGGCGCAGTGCACGGCGATGGTCTTTCGCTGCCGCCAGAATAATAGCGTTTGCGAGGTTTGTATAACAGGTTTCCATTCTCATCCCTCCAAGTTGGCCTTGACCGCATCAATGAGTGCAGTCTGGGTCTTTTCTTTTTTTCGGAGCGCAGTCATGATGCGCTCGTCGATGGTGTCTTTTGCAATGATGTGGTGAATGACCACGGTATCGGCGGTCTGTCCCTGTCGCCACAGTCGGGCGTTGGTCTGCTGGTAAAGCTCCAGCGACCAGGTCAGCCCAAACCAGATGAGGGTCGAGCCGCCTGCCTGCAGGTTCAACCCATGACCGGCAGAAGCCGGGTGGATGAGTGCCACGGGCAGCTCACCGCTGTTCCATCTGCGGATGCTGTCGGAATCGTCCAGCTGACTGAACGGGATGTGCCGTTTGTGCAGCCACTCGGAGATGCGCTCCAGGTCGTGCTTGAACCAGTACGCCACAAGGACGGGTTTCCCGTTTGCGGCTTCGATGAGATCCTCCAGCATATCCAGCTTGCGGTCGTGTATCTGAAACACACGCTTGTCCTCTCCGTAGACTGCTCCGTTTGCCATCTGGGAGAGCTTATTCGCAAGCGCTGCGGCGTTCCCGGCGTCGATTTCTTCGCCTTTCAGCGAGATAACCAGGTCTTGTTTCATGGCATCGTAGGCTTTGCGCTCTGTTTCGGATAGCGTCACAAGGGCGTCATTATGAACGCACTCTGGCATATCCAAATGGTCGACGGCTTTCATGGAGATGGTGATGTCGGAGATGGCATCGTAGATCTGTTCCTCCGCACCGGGCAGCGGCTTGTAGCTGAACACCACCTGTCCGTTGCGCTTGTCCGGGCGGAAGAAGGTGTTGCGGTAATGGGTGATGAACCGACCGAGCCGCTTGCCCATATCGAGGATGCGAAACTCCGCCCACAGATCCATAAGACCGTTGCTGCTTGGCGTGCCGGTCAGGCCCACGATGCGCTTGATGCCGGGACGGACTTTCAGAAGAGTTCTGAACCGCTTTGCCTGATAGCTCTTGAAGGAGGACAGTTCATCGATGACCACCATGTCGTAGTCAAACGGAATGCCGCTTTCCTCCACGAGCCACTGAACATTCTCCCGGTTGATGATGTACACGCTGACCTTCTGCCGGAGAGCGGCTTTTCGCTCTGTCTCTGTTCCGACTGCCACTGAGTAGGTCAGCCCATGCAGATGATCCCACTTGTGGATCTCCGCAGGCCATGTATCTCTGGCGACACGCAGCGGAGCGATGACCAGCACCTTGCGAACCAGAAAACTGTCGAGGCAAAGGTCGAAGATGGCGGAAAGCGTGATTGCTGTTTTGCTCAACCCAAGCCCATATCAAGAAATATCGCAGCAATGGGATGGCTCTCAAGGTAGTCAATGCAGAACTGCTGGTAATCGTGTGGTATGAACTTCATCGGGCATCACCTCCAATCTGTTGTAATACGCTTTCTATCTGCTCTACACCGTCAATGCAGTACACCGAAAAGCCGAGTGCTTCCAACTGCCTTTTTCGCCTTACCTGCAGCGGACGGAGTGTTTTGCCCGGTGCTTTCAACTCAATGAAGGCGATTCTGCCGCCGGGCAGGAGCACCAGACGGTCAGGCACTCCATCAAGGCCGGGGCTTGTAAACTTCGGTGCAAAACCGCCTTTTGTGCGGACAGCCTGCACCAGCTTTGCTTCTATCGTTTTCTCACGCATACTGACCTCCTGTGTTCTCAAAACCCGAAAAGTCCTTTACGTGCGCAAATGCGGGTATTGCGTGCTTGTTGCTCTTTATTCCTTCTTCTTTCGATATATAAGAAAGGTTAGGAACACAGGAACAAGACCGCCTGTTTTCTTTGGTACTTATGGGGCTGCCGCCGTTCCCATGAGGTGTTCCCATAAATGTGCCAAGCGGGTATGCTTCTCCCCGGAACCTGTTCCGAAGAATGTCGGGTACAGTCATTTTCATTAGGAACACTCCTTGGGAACAAAGACGTACTGCGGACCGTAGAGCGGGATACGCACCTTGCTGTCCAGCCGCTTCCAACCCAGGCGGGCAAGGATGGCGGTCAGCTCGTTGCTGTCCGTTCTGCGGATATTGGCGCGTTCTTTGCCAAAGCACTCGCACCAGATCTCCATGTTGGACACCTGCGTGCGTTTGACCGTGCCATGCTTTTGGGTGTCGCCGAAGTCGCTGCCGGTGAGGAAGTTGCGGCGCTCGAAGATGTCCATGCCGTCCCAATCCTCCGGGAGCAGCGTGTCGAGATACAGCCGGACAAGCCCTTCACGCTCGTCGGACTCCATCGCCTCCCGCTGTTCGACCTTTGACAGTGCCTCCAACTCGGCGCTTAGATAGAGCTTCTCGCCCTGCTTCACATACACCAGCGTTTCCGCCCAGATCTGGCAGATGAGCTCCGGGGTCAGATCCCAGGAGTGCTTGATGCCCGCACCCGGCGTCTTGACCGGCCAGAAGCGGCGGTTACCGGTGGTGTCCCGGAGATAGCCGGACTCGGCGTTGGTTGTGCCGAAGAACACGCACTGGCGCAGGTGCGGTGTAGCTCTCTTGCCAAAAGCAGCACGGTAAATATCGTTCTGTCGGGAGAGGAAGGAGCGCAGCGTCTCCACCTCGGCTTTTTTCAGGCCCGCCAGTTCGCCGATCTCCAAGATCCAGTACCCCTGCAATTTCTCTGCAGCGGTCTTATCCTTGGTGTCGCCCAGGTTCAGACTGTCCGAAAACCACTCTCCGGCCAGCTTGGCGATAAGGGTACTTTTGCCCACACCCTGAGGACCGTTCAGCACCAGCATGGAGTCAAATTTGCAGCCGGGATACAGCACACGCTTGATGGCAGCGCAGAGGGTCTTCCGGGTGACAGCTCGGACATACTCGTTATCGTCTGCGCCGAGGTAGTCGATGAGCAGCGTGTCCACACGGGGAACCTTGTCCCACTCCGGCAGATTTTCAATGAACTCCCGAATGGGATGGTAGGAGCGGTCGTCCGTGACCTTCGCCACGGCAATGTCATAGTTTCGAGCGGAGAAGGTGCCGTAGTGGGAATCTACATAGCTGATAAGCTGGGCATCATCCGCATCCCGCCAGAATTTCGAGGGGTGCCGCCAAGGCACATCGCCCTTGATCTCCATGCCGTCCAGAAGCTGATTGAATACCAGCGGTTTCAGAAGCGGGTCGTTCATGAGGATCACGGTGAGGTTCTGCAGCGTGTTTTTCACCTTGCCGGCCTTGTCCAGCTCCAAGGCTTTTTGCCAGTCCTCGTCGGAGAACTCCTCGTTTGCCTGGGCTTTGCGCTCCTCGGCAAACACCGCTTTGACCTTCTCGTCCTTGAGGGCAAAATCCGACATGGCCTGGAAGGACGGCAGCTTGCCGGGAGCGGTATCCGGGGCGCACTTATCGTCCAGGTCACGGAAGCGGTGCAGGCGCACCAGGTCAAAAGCGTTCAGCAGCCGACCGCAGACCGGGTCGGTGGCATGGTGGCTGTATGCGAACTTGCCGTCGTAGACGATGACACCGGCAGACGAATCGGCGGGGATATAGTCGTAACGGCCGTTCATCGCAGACGGCGCATACACTTCCGAGAGAAAGGCATCGATGGCTTCCTCCACGGTATAGGCTCGGCAGAAAGCGCCCACCACACCCGGCTTTGTCAGCGGGTCGGCCTGCTGGGCGATACTGTGCTGCATCACCTCGGACTGGCGGCTGGAAACCGGCCAGGTGGAGGCGTCGTGCCAATCATCGTAGTGGGAAAGGTACTCATCCGGGTCAAGCTCTGCACCGTCCTGCACCTTGTAGAAAAACTCGCCGTTAGAGGAGGTGGAAGGCCAGTACATGAGCCGGGATGCCTCGTAAGTGGTATCGTCAAATAGGTCGATACCGATCTCCTTTGCCACCATGCGGGCGACTGCCGGATATTCCTCCTCACTGATTTCCCGTTTCAGCGGAATGAGCAAACGAAGGCGGGGATGCTCCGGCGTGTGTTTATGGGTGGAATAGACGCAGCACTTGAAATCGTGGAACAGCGTAATTTCATCCCAGATGTCCGGAGTACCATAGTCCATATCCAAGGTAAGCAGAGAGCGGCACAGCACCATGCCGTTTTTGCGGCGACCTTCCCGGAGATGCCCTCCGACAAAACCGCCCACGTCCTTGATGCCGTCCTGCTGACCCTTTTTCAGCTTGCGGTATTCTTCGACCGTTTCGGTGGTGCGGATGGTGCTGCCGCAGCGGGCGCAGAGATCCGCCCAGGAGATGTCCTGGTTCTTCCACTTTTTATCCATGCGGCTATTGCCGACTGCGATCTTCATCTGTGTACCTCCTCACAGTTTTCGGTAAAGTAACGGATAAGCTGACCTTTTCGTTTTGCTTTCTCGATCTCGATGCTCATGCCGCTGGTGATTTTCTCTCCGAACACCCACAGCTCGGCGCATTTGGAGAGTATGACGATGTCCATGAACAGTGCCAAGTCACGCTCCCTGCGGTCATTGTCATTCATGAATTGGGTGAAATAGATGTGCGGTGCGATGGGTACGCACCCGGCTTCTACGGCGAAGCGGCAGTAAGTACGGGCGTTCTCCTGGTTCTTCAACATATCCCCGGCCAGCGGAGAGCAGATATACACCACAGGACGGAAGGCTCGAAGTGCCTTGGCTTCCTGCTCGATCTTCGTCAGTGCCTCGTAGGCAGTGGGGTCGTAATACCCCTCGCAATTAAATTTATTGACTCCCATTTGGGTCACCTCAGTCTTTCTTATAAAAATCGCAGACATAGCCGTCTGCTCGGAGTAGCAGCCCCGATGCCCAAGTGGGCGTTTGCCCCATGACGGAGCAGATATTCTCCAAAGAAGTATCCGGCGGTGCTTCGATGACCGCTTCATCGTGGACGTGCATGACGATGCGGTACCCGGCAGCATTCAGCCGGAGCATAGCTTCCGCAAGAATGTCCCTTGCTGTTGCCTGGACGATGTTCTCCACGAACTTAGGTCCGTAGCTTTCCAGCCGCAGCCACTTTTTCTGTTCGCCGACACCTTCATAGGTCACGGACTCATTGCCGAAGCGGTTCAGACCCATTTTCGGCTTCACATACACCAACCGTCTGCCGGAAGGCAGCACCACGAACATCATGCCGCTCTGATAATAGAAGCGAATGCCGTGTGTTTCTGTGGCAGTTCGCTCTCGGACGCAGGTGGAAGCCGCTTTGTCCACATCCCACCAGAACTTTGTAATATGGGGGTTGGACAGACGCCAGGCATCCACCAGCGGTTTTAGTTCTTCTTCCTGTAAGCCGTAGTTCAGTGCGCCCATTGCTTTCAGCGCACCCACGGAGCCACCGTAGCCAAGAGCCAGCTCGGCAATTTTGCCTTTCTGCCGCAGATGCCCGTTCACACCGTGCTTTTCCACGGGGACATGGAACATCTGCGAAGCGGAAGCGCAGTAAATGTCGCCGCCCTTTGCAAAAACCTCCTGCCGCCAATGCTCTCCGGCGATCCACGCGATGACTCTCGCCTCGATGGCGGAGAAGTCTGCCACATAAAAGCGGCAGCCGGGTTTCGGCACAAAGGCAGTGCGGATAAGCTCAGACAGTACCAGCGGTACGGAGTCATAGAGCATTTCCACGGCGTCCGTATTGCCACTGCGGACCAGTGCCCGTGCGGTGTCCAGATCCGGCAGATGGTTCTGCGGCAGGTTCTGCACCTGGATGAGCCGACCGGCATAGCGGCCGGTGCGGTTGGCCCCATAAAACTGGATCAGCCCTCTGGCACGGTCATCCGAGCCGACTACCGTCTGCATGGCGGTGTATTTCTTGACGCTGCTCTTGGCAAGCTCCTGCCGAAGGGAGAGGGCAAGCTCCACCTCGCCGTCCGCCTTTTCGAGCATATCCGCCACGGCGGCTTTGGAGAGTGAATCCGCCTCCACGCCTTTCTCGGCAAGCCACGCCTTGAGCTGCACCGGACTGTTGGGGTTATCCAAGCCGGTGACGGAGCGGGCCTGCTCCATGTGTGTCCGCTTGAAACGCTCATCGCAGCGGATCGCCTGGGCGACAAGAGTGCGGTCGAGCATGATACCCCGGTCGTTGATCTGCTGGTCAAGGGTGTAGTTGCGCCACTCGGATTCCGTGACTGGAAACTTGGAGAGCTTCTGCTGAATGGACATTTCCGTTTCCACATCTCGAAGGTTGTAGGCTTTGAACAGCGACCATTTCTCCGGAGAGTCTGTCGGATAATGTCGAATAAGCGAGCCGTCTCTTGCTTTTGCCGGGGTGCAGAAATACCGAATGAGGTCTTTGCCTTCTTTGAGTTTCTGCTTTTCGAGACCCAGCACGGCACCGACGCCTTCCAGTGAAAGCGGCAGTCCAAGGGTCGCCGCCCAGACCATCGTGCAGTGCCAGGAGGACGGGTCGAGATATTGTCCAGTTGGGTATCCAAGATAGCGGGACAGACACACACGCTCAAACTGTGCGTTGAACGCCCATTTGGTTACGGCAGGGTCGGTCAGCGCAGAGCGGACATCGGCAGGAAGCGTTTCTCCGGCAGTCAGATCCACGACCTGCACCGGTGCACCGTCCGCCGAATAGCCGAAAAGCAAGACCTCAAAGTCCGGGGCTTCGGCATAACGATACACGCCGCACTTGGTGAGGTTCTCGGAGGAGAAGGTCTCGATATCGATACTTAGATTTTTCATGATTCCTCCTGTTGCGGGGAAAGGGCGGCAAAGCTGTGAACTCTGCCGCCCACCCTCGGTTACTTGCTCTTCTGCTGGGCTGCTTTTTCTTCCTTACGCTTGCGGCGTTTATCCCGGATGTGGAGTAAAAGCTCCCGGACAAGGATGCCGATGTCTGCAAGGATAAGACCGACCATGCCGCCAAAGCAGACGGCGAGCATCATTCTCTGAATTTCTGTCATAGCTGTTCACCAATCCTTTCTCAGGACAGGAAATCGTCATCCAGGTCGGTTGCGAAATCGTCAGCCGCAGAGGACTTGCCGCCGAGAGGCTCACCATCACGAACCTTCTGAATGTTGCCAAGACCACAGGCGATGCCGCGGTTGCCATTGGAATTGAAGGCGTAGAAGTTGACGGACACTCTGGCGTAGCAGCCGGAATACACCTCGGAACGGTCGAGAATCGGCTGAACGCTGCGGTCCACGATCTGAGGGGCGGTAGTGCTGTTGGCGTTCACGAAGAAGCTGTTCTTGTAGGCTTCATCGTCTCGCTCGGTATCGCCGTCACGGAGCGGGAGCTTCAGAGCCGCCTTATTGGGAATCTTCCCGCCGAACTTGGCGACGCCTTCCTTGATGGCAGCGTCCACGGCTGCGTTGATAGCGTCGAGGGTCTGCTTATCGGATTTCGGAATAATGAGGGACACGGAATACTTGGGGTTGCTGCCGTTGATGGAGGCAGGCTCCCACACGTTTGCGTAGGACAGGCGGACAACGCCGGTCACAACTTTGGTCGAATTCATCTTGTTAGCCATAATTACAGTTCTCCTTTATAGTCGGTAAAGTCTTGTTTTGCACCCGTGGTCGAAATAGCCGGACGCCGGTCGGATGCGGGAACGAGCGTCGGCTTTCCTTTGGGCTTGACGACCAGACTGCCGAGCACCTCGGCAAAGGTCTTTTTGCCCATGAGCTTCTCCATCTCAGTGATGGGAATAAGGGACTTCTTGAAGATGTCGGTATACCCGGCCGCACGGGCAGCAGCGACAACGGCATCCTCGTCGGTGTACTTGCGATTGGTACGGCTCTCCACCAGCTTGTAGCCGGGCCACTGTTTTCCGTGGTTGACCGCTGCTTCCTGGGCGTAGGCCATGAGTTCATTTGCCCATTTAGTGAGGTCATCCAGCTTGCCGAGAATGTCGCCGATCTCCGCATCGGAAAGCAGAGGCGGCTGGGCAAACTCGTATTTGGCAAGTTGGAGCTTGGCATCGGCTCTGGCTCGGCACTTGACCGCCGCCTTGCAGAATTGGCACCAGCTTCCGGGGCAGTATTCACCTTCGCCTTTGAAGGCAAGCTCGGCCTTGGGTTTCAGTGTCTTTTCCGCCCAATCCCGAAGCTCGGCAACGGAAATGACCCAGGTGCTGACATTCTCTCGGCGCGGCTGGTAGATGGTCATAGAAACTGTCTCAATGTCGTAGAGACAATCGAAGATACGGAGTGCGCCGAGCGCATACAGCATCATCTGCGGATTTTCCTCGGCATTCACCAACACGCCCTGGCCGTACTTCAGATCGATAATGTGGAGGAGCTTGTCTGCCACGATGAGGCAGTCGCCGGTGCCGAAGCCGTCCGGCACATAGCAGGAGAAGTCCAGCCGCTGCTCAATGAGCACCTTGGGGTCCGGGCAGTCCTGCCGGGCTTCCTCGATGGCTTCCAGAACGAATTCCAGGTAGCCGTCCGTGTACATCTCCATTTCGTCGGAGTCGTACTTGCTGACCGGGCGGGTGGAGCGCATCTTCAGCGCCTTGCGGAGCTTGTGTTCCGCCAGCGCATGAGCGGCGGTGCCTTCGGCTGCGGCTTCCGTTTCTCTGTCCTCGAACTCCAATTCCAACCTTGCGGATGGATTGCAGTGGAGCCAACGGTGGGAGGAAGAGGCCGAGAGGATTGCGTGACGATTAGGGGGCATCTTTCAGCACCTCCACATCCTTGAGCAGTGCCTCGTAGTGCTTGGGGTCGATGCCGGAGAGCTTCGGAGCACCGTACTTTTTAAGGAGTGCCTGGATCTCGGTCGTGAATCCGGCCCGGCTCTTTTCACCGAGGACTGCTCGGACTTCTTCCAGCGTCAGTTCCTTCTTGGGAGCGGGTGCAGGCGTCTTCGACTCTGCATCGACAGTCGGCTCATTCTGCAGCATGGCATCTGCCACAGCCTGAACGCTGTCCGCCAGGGAGCGAAGGTCCTCGACCACATCGAGCAGGAGCTTGACCTTACTCATGTACACCACCTCCCATCGGAACTTCGGTGATGGCAATGGACTCGACCGAGTTGCCGGGAACCACGACCATGACCTTCTGCTTGGGTCCCAGAAGCAGGGTGAAGAGCTTTTCGCGGATGCTGACCGTTCTGCAAGCGACTACACCGCCGTTTCTGGGCTTGTCTGAAACACGGATATTCAAGTTGTGTCTCATACGGGGTTACCGTCCTTTCCGGAGGGCTTGTATTTTGTTGCCTTCCGGTGTACCCAGAAAAATCGGGGATTTGTCAGGGTGTCTGGCGGAAAATTTTCAAAAACTTTTTTCTGCCTGCCTCGATGGACTCGGAAACAGACTGAAAGCTGGCCTCTTCGATGGCAGCGATTTCCCGCAGGGTCTTGCCGTTTGCGTACAGTCGAAGCCGGCGCTGCTGGGTGGCAGTCAAATGTGAGAAGGCTTCTCGGATACGAGCGGTCTGTTCTGCCGAATCATCCTCCACGGCATATTCGTCGCAAGCACCGTACTCCTCGCCCTCGTAGTCGATGGCGTCGTAGGAGTAGCAATGGTAGCGATGACGCTCGTCCTGCGCGTGCTCCGCCTTACGGCTGTCGATGATGACGGCACCGATTTCGTCAGAAACCTCGACCTCCGTCACTGTTCCGTCCAAGAATGCGTATTTGATTTTCATAATGTGTCCTTTCCGCTTGAGACGGCACTGAGCGGTCGGGACACAAAAAGAGCCGGTGGTCACGATGAACAACACCGGCAGACAGAACCTACAAGAAGGCATGGCAAAGCACGGTGGGTACATCGAGTTCAAAAAATCCTTGGTGGGGTTTTCGGTTCTCTATGTATCCCGCCGCCTCTAATGCGCATCTCAAGGCTTTGAGATAAAATTTAGTGGAGCTACTTGCCCCAAGGGTACATAAGGTTTTTCAGATCTTCGGGAAAAACAAAAGACGACCGGGACATAGCGCACCCCATAAAGGGGAGGCTAAATCCTGGCCGTCTTGCAGCTCTGCGGACTTGTTATTCTCTTTTGTGCTTACGCAGCACGGGGATGGCTTTTTACATGAAAAGCCCTTGTGCTGACTCGCGTCATAACCGTTTCGGTATCTCGCAGCGTCACTGTGAAGCTGTCGCCCACAGGCACGGTCATTCTTACCGCACGGTCTTTGTGCTGGATCTCAACGATCCCTGTCTGGGCATCCGCCATGCAGACGAGATGTCCTTTACAATCTCGGTACGCTACCATCGGGGTCCTCCTTTCTTGCTGTAGTCATAGGCACCACCTCCTTAATGTTACCTTGTTAGCAAACTTGCTAACGCTTGCTGTAAAAAAACACAGCGGGCGGTAAAACCCGCTGTAGTTTTCGGTATGGACGCTCAAGAACCGACCACGCCTGCAAAATCCATGATGGCAGAAGCGTAGGAATAATCGGTCGTATCGTTGGTTTTGATGTAACCGAGGTCTTTGAGCCTGTTTGTCGCCGCCTGGATGGAAACATCGAAGCAGTCAGACATTTTAGCGATCAGTATCGCACGGGATGTAGGAGTTTTGAGCTTGTCCTTGCAGGATCGTGCCAGCAGATCCACCGAACACTTCGGCATCAAAACGGCAGCGGACAGATGGTTGGCCTGCCATTCCATCCAGTCATGGTCGTCCCATTTGCGAGTGTCCGATTTATTTGTCATGCCATTGTCGACCCGGCACTGTATCATGGGGGCGATGAGCTCATCGTCAAAAATGGATACCTGGTCGGGGTTATACGAGAAATAGCCGGAATGGAAGATGTCATGCCCACCCTCATGTCCGAGCGTAAAGCGGTAACGATGTCGTTGGCCCTCATCCAGAAGGCGGTTGTCGATGATGACGGTACGGGCCTTGGCGCTGATATACTCCGCCCGATTTGTGGCAGGGTCAAAAACCGGCACCTTATTGGTGTCGTTAAAAACAGTCATCCCAAGGTACACGCCATTATGGGACAGATATTGATAATCCGGCGTCATTCCGAGATAGAATTCAATAAAGCCCTCAATGTCCACGGGAGAGGGGTTCGTCAGGACTTCCGGCTGAAAATCCTGTACGAAACGCTCTCCGATGGCATCGATCTCGGCTTTGCTCAAAATCGGTACGCCGTTGTTCTTCACTCGAAGAGAGGGAGTGTACATCTTTATAAATTACCCCTTTCGCTGCCTGAGCTCCTCGACGAACTTCAACCAGTCAGCCTCGCTTGCATCAAGGTCACGTGCCGTGCGAAGCGCAGCGGACACATAGTCGTGTTCCATGATATAGTCAGGCAGGTCTGGGGCAACAGAGTTTCTCTTCTTGCCGGCCAGATCGTACATCGTAGTCTTATCCTCGTCGTTCAGCATGAGAATTTGGGAAATCAGCTCCAACTTCTCCATTTCGGGAGGATTGCGGCGATCCTTCTCGATGTCGGTCAAATAGGGCGCAGTGATCCCTATCATTTCCGCCATTTTGCGGAGCGTGATTTGTTTCTCTGTGCGTTTCCTTTGAAGGAACTCTCCAAAATTCTGGTACTGTGTGTTCATGTCGTTCACCTTTTCTACTTTACATTATAAGCCCTGTTATTGATTCATTTTCGCCTATTTGTTTTTCTTCTCGGCACTCTTATCATAAATTACGGGCAACTCTCATCACAACGGTGAATCGAATTAGCACGGCTGCTTGTTCGCTTGTTAGCAGTTGCGCTAACAATATTATATCCATAGAGCCGTACCTTGTCAAGTAGTTTGGATGAAATTTTTACAAAACCTGCGCTATTGATACATAATACCCGGCATTTTAACCTTATCTCGTCCGTCTGCGGGCATTTTTAAGTCGCCAAGCAGAGATGCATAAGTGACGGCGGCTTTGCCGAAACGACCCCGTATCTCCTCCACGGCATCCTGTACCTTTTCCTTGGCTATGCGCTGCTGCACATTGTCGAACAGCGAAACCTGCTCCGCATCGCTCTTCGGGGAAAGCTCTATAGCGCGGACGGTCACCGCTCGAACCTTTGTGTTCCAGGTATATCGCTCCTGAAAGCAGCGGAAAGCGGCGGCAGCGATTTCTGACGGAAGCTGTGTTTTGATTGGGAGCTTGCACTGAAATTGCGAACCGAAAAGGTCGTTTCCTCGGACATGGATTTGAACGGTACGGGTTGAAAGGCCGTGTACACGCAGTTTATGACCAATATCCTGTGAGAGCGCAAGAATCACTTTCCGCACTTCATCCTCGTTTTCCAGATCGGATATGCAGGTTATACCATGCCCCACCGATTTGATGGGTGACACAAAATCCTTGTGCATGACCCTGGAATTGTCCCTGCCGTTGGCGTAGCTCCACAGGCCAAGTCCGTTCACGCCAAGAAGCCCCTTCAGAAACACTGGGTCACAAGCGGCAACATCTCCGATAGAGCGGACACCATACCGCGCAAGTTTCGCCGTGGTGGCTGGGCCGCAGTAAATCATATCGCTGCATGGGAGTGGCCACACTTTTTCTCTGAAAGCATCGCTTGAAATCTCTGTGATGGCATCCGGCTTCTTCATATCAGATCCCAGTTTGGCGAACACCTTATTAAAGGAAACCCCAATGCTGACTGTCAGGCCAAGTTCTTCCCGTACAGAGCGGCGAATCTGCTCGGCTATATTCATAGCATCGCCGCAGGCAGCACGACTGCCTGTGACATCAAGCCAGCATTCATCCATACCGAAAGGCTCCACCATGTCGGTGTATCTTTGGTAGATAGCTTGGGTCAGCTTGGAGTACTTGAGGTACTGGTCGTACTGTGGCGATACAATAATAAGATCCTTACAGCAGCGCTGCGCCTCCCAGTTGACCATGCCGGTTTTCACACCCGCCCGTTTTGCTTTTTCGGATTTCGCAAGGACGATGCCGTGCCTATCCTCGGTGCAGCCGCATACCGCTACTGCTTTGCCTCTAAGCCGTGGGTCGAGCATCATCTCGACCGATGCGTAAAAGCAGTTCAAATCACTATGAAGAATTGCTCTTTCCATATTGACCGCCTCATTTCAGAAAAACTTCACAATTTCCTCTTGACAAGATGAAGTTAAATCGCATATAATGATTACAGAACTTCATAAACTTCATTTCTGATTATAGCCATGAAATGAAGTCCTGTCAATAGCTTCAATGAAGTTGATGAAGTTACAGAACGAAATTTACAGCGGAGGAGATTGGTTATGACTTTTTCCGACAAGATTAAACGAGCCCGTGAGGTCGCAAAGATGACGCAGCATGAACTCGCTCAGGAGGTTGGCGTATCCCAGCGGACCATTGCCTCTTATGAGTCCGGCGGTGCAAGAGCCAGGAAATCTACCACAGAAAAATTGGCGCACGCCCTCAAGGTGTCCGTAAGGTATCTTTCAGATGACGACTGCACGAATCCCTTGGAAGATATCGAGAAGGACGAGTACATCGAGCAGGCTCGTGAACTGTATGGGGCAAAAGGCGTTCGGGATATGGATGAGCTGTTGCGTGACAACGCCGCTTTGTTTGCGGGTGGTGAACTGTCCCAGGATCAGAAGGACGCTTTTTTCCAGGCCGTCATGACTGCCTATGTGACCTGCAAAGAAGAAGCAAAGGTAAAATTCGGCCGCAAGTCTTGATACTGTCCTGTTTATGGTACAGTTCTGAGTTTATAATACTCTCAAAGGGATTTTTATACCCTTTTCCAGATACAAGGGGGTGTGGCAATGTCATACGCAGATGTGTGCGAGGCAGTTGAGTCTTTGCAGAGAAAGTACTGTGAGCGTGATCCGTTTCGCCTGTGCGCAGATATGGGTATCAAATTGCTCTATCAGCCGCTCGGAACAGACCCCGACGCCATCAAGGGGTTCTATCTTGAGAGCAAGCGGATACGCACGATTACCGTCAACTGCGACCTGCCGGTCGTTATCCAAAGGATTATCGTTTCGCATGAGCTTGGGCACGCAGTACTTCATCGCAAATCGGGCGTCAAGGCATTTCACGATATAGGGCTCTTTGACGAGAGCTCTCTTACAGAAAAAGAAGCGAACCTCTTCGCCGCAGAATATCTTCTGGATGACGAAAAGGTTCTTGATACATTAAACAGAGATACAACATTTTTCTCGGCGGCTGCCAAACTTCTGGTTCCCATTGAGCTGCTCGACTTTAAGTTCAGGGTAATGAAGTGGAAGGGATACAAGCTGATAGAGCCACCGATAACGGCGCAGAATAATTTTCTCGCCAATATGGAGGTGCCGGATGATGCAGACTGCTACTGCGACTAAGCCGCCGAAAGTGTATGTAGCCGTCAAAGCAGATTTTGCCGCGGACGGCACAATGTTTCCAAGGATCATCACTTGGGAGGACGGCGAGAAATATGAGATAGACCGTGTATCCGATATCCGTCAAGCTCCTGCGCTGAAAGCCGGAGGCCAGGGCGACCGCTATACGATATGGATTGGCGGTCACCAGAGCTATCTGTTTTTCGAGCGCAGCGCAGACCTTACCGGAAACAACATCGGCCGATGGTTTGTAGAGCGGAGGCAGTAGGCGATGATACAGCGAATTATAGATGAGATAGAAAAGGCACTCAGTCATGACCTCTACTTCGCAGCACTGAACCTGGCACTCACACTACCCGATATTTGCGGAAAGGCGGAATACCCCAATCTACGCACGGGTGAGCGTTATAAAAAGTGGTATGATGAAAATGTGGGTGTGACGGAAAAGCCTCCAAAGTGTACTGAGGACGAGCCGGAAATGCCGTACTTAAGTGGTGAGGTGGTATATAGCCTCCGCTGCTCATTACTCCACGAAGGAAATCCGAACCTGCAAAAGAATGGGAAACATCCCATCCCAATCGACCGCTTTTCGTTGGTGATTCAGTCTGAGCAGCCGTTTCGTATTTATGGTGGCGAAGGCAGCAGTGTACTGACAAGCTCTGACGGCACGGAAGTCCGCAGTTACCGAGTAAATGTGCGGAGACTGTGCATGGTGCTGTGTTTGTGTGCCAAGGGGTACTATAAAGAAAATAAGGATAAATTCGATTTTTACAACTACGAGCTTATCGATTGGGATGAGGTTACTGCATCTTTGCCTCCCATCGACATGGAAGAAGTGTTTCGGAAACTCGCAGACCCAAACCTCTCCTAAAAGAGCATAGCGGCGAAAGTGCAGACGAATAAGTAAAAACGATGCCGGACTGACACCAAAAGTGCGGGCAGTCCGGCATCTTTCACTTAGTTATTGACCTCCTCACTATCTATGGAACTTTCGGCGAGAGCTGCTGCAGCTTCACGCTCACGACGAGCCGCCCAGCCACCTTTCGCCCTGGGTGCGTATGCTGATTCCAGCGCATACATGATGCCCTGCTCTTCGGCAAAGTAAATACCGGGGACATTCCAGTTATCCTCGGCATTCCAGTCCATCAACTTTCTGACCATATCCACAACCGTGGCGTTGCTGATTTTGATCTGCGCTTTCTGCTCGCCCTCCGGCTTGGAGAAGCGCACGGCATTCGGAGCGTCCTCCTTGCAGGCACGGATGGCAAACTGCTTCGACTTCGGCTCGATCAGGAACTGGATGTACTCTGGGAAGCGGAGCTCCTGTGCGGTCTGCACATTGAACTTCACAACATTGCCTGCGAAAGTGCAGACAGAGGCGGAACGGGTTTTAATAAGATCGATGACAGAAAATTTCTCAAACATGGTAGTTACTCCTTCTCAATTACAATAAAGTTTTCGTCCTCCTCGGCAACGGCCGAGGCGGGTTCTGGTTTTTTGGTTGCGGGGGTAAGCAGATTGTCCACATACTCCTCGTCCCACGATGAATCGACGATCATGAAGCCAGACAGTACTCCCTTGACCACGATGCGTGGCTTTCGGTGGGTGCTGCGCCGTTTCCGATACCGTCGTTCTTTGCGGATCTGCTGTGCCAACAGCCAGTCGTTTTTCTCGATGATGGGGACATGATGCCCCTCAACGAAATACTGCGGTTCTATGCCGTTGTTCTTTACACTCTTATGCGTGAAAAAGTCTATCGTAACTGTTTTTTGACACAAGGCATCTCCACAGAATTTTTCGTTTTTAAGGATGCCAAGGACACTGCCGGAGCTCCAAACCGATAGACCTTTTACAGTAGGAATGCCGCTTTTCGTCAGCAAGTCTGCTATTTGCGTGGATGAATAGCCGTCCAGGTAAAGACTGTATATGGTTCTGACAATATCCGCTTCGTCCTCTACGATTTCCCAGTTCTTTTCATCATCCAGCCGATAGCCGAGCAGAGCCCAACTGGGGTAGATTCCAAGACCCTGAGCTCTTCTGCGCTTGAATGACCATTTTAGGCTGTTGGATTTTTGCTCAGACTCACTCTGTGCCACAAGGCTCAATACGGTAATGACCATATCGCTGCTCTTATCCAGCGTGTTGAGCTTCTCGGTCTCAAAGTACACGCCCACAGGTGGGTCGAGCTTTCGCAGCATGAAAATGTAGTTCAGACTGTCCAGCACATTTCTGGCAAAACGGCTGACCTGCTTCGTGATGATAAGGTCGATCTCTCCCGCTTTGCATTTCTCGATCATTTCGAGAAAGTGCTCACGGTGCAGAACAGAAGTACCGGAAATGCCCTCATCGGCGAAAATACCGGCAAACTCCCATTCCGGATTCTCCCGGATCATACGGGTATAGTTTTGCACTTGAAGCTCGTAACTGCTTGCCTGGGTGTCCTCATCCGTGCTGACACGGCAGTACGCACACACACGAAGTTTTTTCTTTTCGGTTTCCGCTTCCATATCCCTTTTTGCAGGAATGATCTGTACCTCCTTTTGCGGACCATTAATGTATGCGTCACGGATGACGTTCTTGGTGGACTGCCTTTTATCCTCGCTGCGACCGCGAGGTCGAAGTGGTTGTTTCTTCGTTATCTTCATAGGTTCACCTCCTCCTGCCGCAGATTATGTGGGCAGATAAGCCCACACCGCAGCTCGGAGCCGGCGAATTCTATTATATCGTGAAAATATGAAAACCGTTAACTTAAATGGTATATATCTCTCAGGTTAACGGTATCGGGAGCAAAAAATAAGAAGCCTTTCAGCTCCTTATTTCAACATCGGTGATTTACTTGTCCTTATTCATGGCTTTCAGCATCTGGTTCGCCGCTTTCTTTTGTTCCGGCGTGAGGTTGACCCAGTTTTCAAACAGCTCTTTGAGTTCCGGGCTGATTTCAACCATCTCGCCCTCGGCAAAGAACTGCGCCATCGTGATGCCGAATCCCTTACAGATTGCTTCCAGCGTTGCGAGGGAGGGGACTGTATTCCTCCTATAAATATTCGCAATCGTGGACTCGGATAGACCACAGTTCTTTGCCAGCCTATACTCAGTCCACCCGCGCTCGTTTAAGAGCTGCCGGAGCCTCTCGTGCGTGTCCATAGCATCACCACCCTTCCTGTAATTATTTTACCCGCAAACTAAAAGGTATTGTACTGGCTACTTGTACTGAGCATACCGTTATGTTAAACTGTATAATAACGGGAATTCAGTACGGAGGGATGACAATGCTGACCGAGGAACAGAAACGGATGCACAGAGTGTGTTTTACGGGTCACCGCCCAGAGAAGCTGAAACAGTCTGAAAGCGTGATCGTGAAGGCTCTGGAAACTGCGATCAAAGAAGCAATTTCAGATGGGAAGAATGTATTTATTTCCGGCATGGCTCGTGGAGTGGATATCTGGGCGGCCGAGATCGTGCTGCGCCTTCGCAACGAAGGACAGAATGTAAAACTGATTTGTGCCAGCCCATACGAAGGCTTTGAGCGTGGATGGAGTGCCGAATGGCAACGACGGTACAATGTCATTCTTGCTGCCGCCGACCTTGTTCGTTTTATCTGTCCGGGGTACAGCAGAGCCTGCTTCCAGATCCGCAATGAATGGATGGTCGACCATTCGGCTCTGGTAATTGCTGTGTTCAACGGACAGCCCAGCGGCACCAAGAACACGATTGATTATGCCAAGCGGAAGAGCGTTCCGTGCTGGAATATACTCTCCGAAACATGAAATTTTTCTTCATGAATTTGAGAATTATCTTGTTTTTCAGCGGGATTTGTGATATAATAATCTTGAATTAGTATGTGCAGAAAGCGAGGACGGTCAAATGGGCGTTTCTTACAAGAAATTATTTAAGCTGCTTATCGATCGGGGTATGAAGAAGAAAGACCTGCAAGAGGCGGCAGACCTCAGTCCTGCAGCAGTTACAAAGCTCGCAAAAGATGAGTATGTACGGCTCGATGTGCTTGTAAGAGTTTGCTGTGCATTGGGCGTCGATATCGGTGACATCATGGAAGTCACAAAAGATGAATAAAAGCCATCTGTAAATAGATCAAATTTATTTTGTAAAAGTCCGCAGCCGCGCTGCGCTCTTTTACCCCCATTAACTTCCGATAATTTTAAGTTATCGGAAGCAACAGAAGGAGGCATTGGCATGGGCGACCTTATGAAAAAACATGAAATGACTGAGGAGGACATCAAACTTCAGTTTATTACCCCAGCCATTGAGGGCGCTGGCTGGGACAGGCAGAAGCAGATCCGCATGGAGTACAACTTCACGGACGGTCGTGTTATCGTCCGTGGTAATGTTACTGCCAGAGGCAAAAGAAAGCGCACTGACTATCTGCTCTACTACAAGCCCAATATTCCACTGGCTATCGTCGAGGCGAAAGATAACCGGCACAGCGTTGGAGCCGGGATGCAGCAGGCCATCGAATACGCCGAGGTGCTGGACATTCCGTTTGTGTACAGCTCGAATGGCGATGGTTTCCTTGAACACGATATGAAGACCGGGAGAGAGCGAGAGCTGACGCTTGAGCAGTTTCCCTCGCCGCAGGATCTTTGGCAGCGACACATTGGGGACGAGCACTTTACGCCGGAGCAGGAGCAGCTTATCACCGAGCCGTACTATTTTCAGCCGGGTGATAAGACCCCTCGCTACTATCAGCGCATCGCAATCAACCGCACCGTTGATGCCGTAGCCCGTGGGCAGGACCGTATCCTCCTCGTTATGGCGACCGGCACCGGTAAGACCTACACTGCATTCCAGATTATCCACCGCCTTTGGAAATCCGGTCGAAAGAAAAAGATTTTGTTCCTTGCTGACCGCAACATTCTCGTTGACCAGACCATGCAGCAGGACTTCAAGCCTTTTGCAAAGGTCATGACGAAAATCGAGGGCAAAAAGCTGGACAGCTCCTATGAACTGTACCTGTCCCTCTATCAGCAGTTGGCTGGTGATGAGAACGAAGAGCCGTTTCGTGCATTTCAGCCGGATTTCTTCGACCTCATCGTCATTGATGAGTGTCACCGTGGCAGCGCCAAGGAGGATTCCCGTTGGCGCAGAATACTCGAATACTTCCACAGTGCCACGCAGATCGGTATGACTGCTACGCCGAAGGAAACGAAAGAGGTATCCAATATCTCTTACTTCGGTGAACCCATCTATACATACAGTCTGAAACAAGGTATCGACGACGGCTTCCTCGCTCCGTACAAAGTTCTCCGCGTCGGCCTGGACAAAGACCTGGAAGGTTGGCGACCCACGGCTGGACAGCACGACATCTACGGGTACGAGATCGAGGACCGGGAGTACAACACCAAGGATTACGACAAAAACCTCATTATCGATGAGCGCACCGCCGCCGTGGCGAAGCGTATCACTCGCTTTTTGAAAGAAAACGACCGCTTTGCCAAGACCATCGTATTCTGCGTGGACATCGACCATGCAGAGCGGATGCGGCAGGCGCTCGTGAACGAAAACAGCGACCTCGTGGCGGAGAATGCCAAGTATGTCATGCGTATTACCGGCGACAACGCAGAGGGCAAGGCGCAGCTCGACTACTTTATCGCAGAGGACAGCAAATATCCCGTGATCGTTACGACCTCCAAACTGATGACGACTGGCGTGGACTGCAAAACGTGCCGGCTCATCGTTCTGGATAACAACATAAACTCCATGACCGAGTTCAAGCAGATCATCGGTCGTGGCACACGCCTCAAGCCCGACTACGGCAAAGAGTATTTCACCATCATGGATTTCCGCAACGCCTGCCGGCTCTTTGCAGACCCGGAATTCGATGGCGACCCGATCTCTATCATTGATGATGGCGATGATCCCGGCGAAGAGCCGACTGCCAATCCACCGAAGCCACCCGTTCCGACTCCCGGCCCCGGTGGGAACACCGACGATCCGCCTGAAAAGAAGCACAAATTCCGGGTGCGTGGTGTCGAGGTCACGATCCTGAATGAGCGTGTCCAATACTACGACAAGGACGGCAAGCTCATCACTGAAAGCGTGACGGACTACTCCAAGAAGAACATCCTCGGCGAGTATGCCACCCTGGATTCCTTCCTCCGTGCCTGGAACTCCGAGGAGAAGAAGCAAGCAATAATCGACGAACTGCAGGAGCGCGGCGTCCTGTTGGAAGCGCTGCGGCAGATCGCCGGGAATAAGGATATTGACGATTTCGACCTCATCTGCCACATTGCCTACGATAAGGCACCGCTGACGAAGGCAGAGCGGGCAAACAATGTCCGTAAGCGTGGATACCTCTACAAGTATTCCGGCTTGGCACAGGAAGTTCTGAGTGCGCTGCTGGACAAATACATGAACGAGGGCATTCAGGATATCGAGAACATCGAAATCCTGTCCAATGACCCGTTCCGCAAATTCGGCACCCCCATGAAGATTGCAAAGCTGTTCGGCGGCAAAAGCGGATACATTCAAGCCATCCGTGATTTGCAGAAGGAAATCTACGCTGCGTAATAGGAGATATAAGATATGAGTTTAAATAACCTGGTAAAACGACTGCAGGACATCATGCGGAATGACGCAGGCATCAACGGCGATGCCCAGCGCATCGAGCAGATGGTTTGGATTCTCTTTTTGAAGGTGTATGATGCCAAGGAAGAGATCTGGGAGTTTTACGACGAAAACTACACCTCCATCATCCCGGAGGAGCTGCGCTGGCGCAATTGGGCCGTCGACCACAAGGACGGCAAGGCGCTCACCGGCGATGCACTTCTGGACTTCGTGAACGGAAAGCTGTTCCCGACCCTCAAGGCCATCGCAATCGATGAGAATACACCCATGAGCCAGATCATCGTCCGCACGGCCTTCGAGGACAACAACAACTACATGAAAGATGGCATCCTGCTCCGCCAGGTTATCAATGTCATTGATGAGATCGATTTTGAGGAGTACGAGGACCGTCACGCCTTCGGTGAGATTTACGAAACGATCCTCCGCAGCCTGCAGAGCGCCGGTAACTCCGGTGAATTCTACACACCCCGTGCTGTCACGGACTTCATGGTACAGATGATCAAGCCCAAGCTCGGCGAGTCTATTGCGGACTTTGCCTGCGGAACCGGTGGCTTTCTTACCTCTGCGCTGAAGGTGCTGGATGCCCAGGTGCAGACTGTCGAAGACAGAACGGTTTACAGCAACTCCATCTACGGCATTGAAAAGAAGGCGCTGCCGTTCCTTCTGTGCGCCACGAATATGCTGCTCCACGACATCGACAACCCTCGCATCATCCACGGCAACAGCCTGGAAAAGAATGTGCGTGAGTACAAGGAGAGCGACCGCTTCGATGTCATTTTGATGAATCCTCCTTACGGCGGCAACGAAAAAGAGGGCGTGAAGCAGAATTTCCCGGCTGATCTCCGCAGTAGCGAAACCGCCGACCTCTTTATGTCTGTCATCATGTATCGGCTGAAGCAGAACGGCCGGTGCGCCATCATTCTGCCGGACGGCTTCCTGTTCGGTACGGATAACGCCAAAATGGCAATCAAGGAAAAGCTGCTGTCCGAGTTTAACCTCCACACGGTCATCCGTATGCCGCACAGCGTTTTTGCGCCGTACACCTCTATCACGACAAACATCCTTTTCTTCGACCGGACGCATCCCACAACGGAGACCTGGTTCTACCGTTTGGATATGCCGGAGGGATACAAGAACTTCTCCAAGACAAAACCCATGAAGTTGGAGCACTTTGCCCCGGCTGTTGAGTGGTGGAACAACCGTGAGGAGATCACTATCGACGGCTTTGATAAAGCGAAGAAGTACACCGTCGAGGAACTGAAAGCACGCAGCTATAACATCGACCTCTGCGGTTATCCTCACGAAGAGGAGGAGATCCTGCCGCCGAAGGAACTGATTCAGCAGTACCAGGAGAAGCGAGCCAGCTTGAACGCCGACATTGACCGCATCCTTGCCCAGATTACCGATATCCTTGGCATCGACATTACGGAGGAGGGCGACGAATGACTGCGCAGCAACTGAAAAACTCCATTCTCCAGATGGCTGTTCAGGGCAAGCTCGTGCCACAAGACCCGAATGACGAGCCTGCCAGCGTTCTGCTGGAACGCATCCGTGCGGAGAAAGAGCGGCTCATCAAAGAGAAGAAAATCAAGCGAGAAAAGAACCCATCGGTTATATTCAAAGGTGCCGATAATACTCCTTATGAGAAAATCGGCGATGAAGTGCGGTCGCTGGTGGATGAAGTACCGTTCGACATCCCCGATTCGTGGGAGTGGGTGCGGCTTGGGAGCATCGTCTATAACCGTGGTCAGATCACGCCCTGTACAGATTTCTGTTATATTGATATTGGTTCTATCGACAACAAAAAACAGAAACTCAATCCAACGGACACCGTTATAGCCCCCGACAAAGCTCCTTCACGAGCTCGAAAACTGGTCGACAAAGGAGATGTCCTCTATTCAACGGTTCGCCCTTATCTCCATAATATGTGCATCGTGGACAGGGATTTCTCTTGTATTCCGATTGCGAGTACCGGCTTTGCGGTTTTGACCTGTCATGCAGAACTGTGCAACAAATTTCTGTTCTATTACATGATGTCACCGGATTTCGACGCTTATGCCAATAACACGGACAATGCCAAGGGCGTAGCTTACCCAGCGATTAACGATGACCGCTTATATAAGGCACTAATTCCAATCCCGCCCTTGGGAGAACAATTCAGAATTGTTTCTGCCATTGAAAGCGTTGATGCGTCTATTCGAGATTACGGGGCCAAGGAAGAGGCACTCCGCGCCCTCAATGGTTCCTTCCCGGAGGGCCTCAAGAAGTCGATTTTGCAAGAGGCAGTCCAGGGTAAGCTGGTACCGCAAGACCCGTCTGACGAACCCGCAGAGGCTCTGCTGGAGCGTATCCGGGCGGAAAAGCAGCGGCTCATCAAGGAAGGAAAAATCAAAAAGGACAAGCACGAATCTGTCATTTTCAGACGGGATAATTCTCATTATGAGAAGTTGGACGGCGTGGAGCGCTGCATCGACGATGAACTGCCCTTTGAGATACCGGAATCCTGGTCGTGGGTGCGGCTCGGTGCTGTTTTGGAAATAGCAAGAGGAGGTTCGCCCCGACCTATTCAGCAATATCTTACAACCGAGCCAGACGGGATAAACTGGATCAAAATCGGCGATACGGATAAAGGCGGAAAGTACATTTACAAAACGAAGGAAAAAATCCGCCCGGAGGGGGTTGTAAAAAGTCGTATGGTTCATAGTGGCGACTTTTTACTCACAAACTCAATGAGTTTCGGACGCCCCTATATTCTCAAAACTGACGGTTGTATCCACGACGGCTGGCTTGTTTTGTCGAATAGACTTGAATGCTACTCTGTAGATTTCCTTTACTACATTCTTTCATCGCCGTTTGCATACTACCAGTTCTGCGATAGCGTTAGTGGTGCCGTGGTAAAAAACTTGAACAGCGATAAAGTTGCAAATGCGCTCTTTCCACTTCCTCCGCTCAGCGAACAGGTACGCATTGTACAGCGGATTGAGGAATTGCTCCCGCTGGTCAACGGGCTGTAAAAGGAACACGGTATAATATCATAGTGAAAGGGGGTCTTTCACTATGATAGAAGAATTCGAAAGACACTTGAGAGGCACAAATCTCTCGGAAAACACGATATCCTCGTACCTTTTTGCCATTCGGCAATACAGCTCGCAGTACGACAGTATCACGAAAAAGAACCTGCGGGCGTATAAGGTGTGGTTGATTGAGAACTACAAGCCCAAGACCGTTAATTTACGTCTGAGGGCAATCAACTGCTACTTAGAGAGCGTCGGCAAAGAGAGCTGGAAAATGCCGTTTGTACGAGTGCAGCAGAAAGCCTTTCTGGAAAATGTCATCAGCGAGGCTGACTATGAGTACTTTAAAACCTGCCTCAAACGGGATGACGAGCTGTTCTGGTATTTTGTAATACGTTTTCTGGCCGCAACCGGCGCACGGGTCAGTGAACTCATACAGATCAAGGTGGAACACATCAAGCTGGGGCATTTGGACTTGTATTCGAAGGGTGGTAAACTCCGACGAATATACATACCAAAGGCTCTGCAAAATGAAGCCCTTTCTTGGCTGAACGATAAGCACCAAGAAAGCGGCTTCATTTTTTTGAACAAATACGGCGACAGAATCACCACCCGAGGCATCTCAGGGCAGCTAAAAAAGCTGGCAGTCCGGTATGACATCGATCCGGTGGTCATTTACCCACACTCTTTCCGCCATCGCTTCGCAAAGAGCTTTTTAGAGCGCTGCAATGACATCGCATTCCTCGCCGACCTTATGGGGCACGAAAGCATTGAAACCACCCGCATTTACCTCCGTAAAACCTCGACTGAACAACGAGCCATTGTTGATGAGATCATAGACTGGTAAAACGAAACCAGGCATACGCACTGCTTTGGCGTATGCCTGGTTTTTAAAGTTTGTCTATGTGTATTTGTAGTCTCTCAGCCTGATCCACGATTCGTTGTTGCTCCATAAGCGGCGGTAGTGGAATCAGATACTCGTTTGCCTTTACAATGGTGATTGTACCCACTGTAGTACCCGCAGAGTTCTGCTTAATCTGGTCCTCCATGTATGGTGAGTACATCAAGAGTTTCAGATATGCGGGGGTGATTTTGCCAAAGTTCTCAAAACAAATAACGCTGGCATCCTTATAATAAAAACGGTCGCTGTCCTTGACAATGTAGGTTTTTCCGAGGGTACCAACAGCCGTGACCATCAGATCCCCAGGGTGCGGTACACCACTGGAAGAGAATTCGGTGTACAGCGCTTCTGTGATAAACAGTTCGTTTTCAACAGAGCCCGTATCTGCCAGTTTTCCAATCTCCCTGGCTCTGTAAAAAGGTACTCCTTCACTTCGCCAATCAGACTGGTGTACACGCCGAGCCGAAACAACATTGACGATTGATTTCAAACGGCACCAACACCAGTTTTCGGGTATTTCAAAGGGCAGTTCATCGTCGATGCAGCGCTCCACGCCGTCCAACTTCTCATAATGAGAATTAGACAGTGCCGACGGATCGAATCAACGGCGTAATGGAAGTGTAAAACGCAACAATTCTCTTCTGCTCTGCAAGTGGAGGTATAGCAACGAGAGTGTTAGCGATATCCCTCATAACCCAGTTCTTATTGCCAACGCCTCTGGTGTGCTCAGTACATTGCTGTTGTACCAACGGGGACTCAATTAGGAGCAGCAGATAATTTGCGTCAAGCAGCAAATGCGAGAACCTTAACTGAGCTACGCTCACAAACAGGCTGAATTCTTCATCTGTATCGACAATCACAGGAATACCAGTTGTTCCAACCTTGGTGAGCAGAATATCACCACGTTTGGGGTCGCATCGTTTATACAGCTCACGATGTTCACTTTCTGATATGTGCTTGGCATTATCAAATGAGAGAACGCCGGAGCTCACATCCTTAACAGAAATAAATGGTACTCCGCTATCAGTGTATTTTGGTGTACTGTGAGTGCCATCCGTTAGTTTCTCCAGGATTGACCCCAAACGGCACCAAGCCCAGTTTTCGGGGATTTCAAACGGTATCTCTTCGTCGATACAAACCTCTTCTGAGCCACGCTTTTCATAATGAGAATTATCCCGTCTGAAAATGACGGATTCGTGCTTGTCCTTTTTGATTTTGCCTTCCTTGATGAGCCGCTGTTTTTCCGCCCGGATACGCTCCAGCAGAGCCTCTGCAGGAGCGTCAGACGGGTCTTGGGGTACCAGCTTGCCCTGAACTGCCTCCTGCAAAATCGACTTCTTTAGAGCCTCTGGAAAGGCTTCCTGCATGGCTACAGTTTCGCCGTACACAGTTCCATAGCTTTTTACCACCGGTAGAACTTCCGACAGTTTCGTTAAAATACGGCGTTGCTCATCGAGCGGCGGAATTGGCGTGAGATACGCTTTGATGGTTGCTGTGGCAAGTTCCTTCTGCTTCGTAGTACCGTCTGCCTGATCTTCTATAACGCTTTGTACGCTTGGATTGGCAAAGTAGTAGTACAAGTATTCCGGCAGAACAAACTGTTTCAGAGGGCGTATAACGGTGACATGGCTATCAGCAACAGCCAGCTCATACGGGTTAGCTGCGGTTTTGTAAATAGCCATTCGCCCCAGCGTACCAAGGCCAGTAGAGTTCCACATTAAGTCATTATCCTGCAAGAGACGCTCAGGACCATAGGAGGACAGAGAATCTGGCTCAATGAACTGTGCCTTTTCAATCGAAAAACCGCTCCATTGATTGCACTTCTGGGCGACAACAGGGTACTTTTTGATTGGAGAATACTTCGGTGACTTTCCACGCTGAATGTACTCGCAGACATCAATGAGCCGCACCCACTCCCAGCTTTCGGGAATATCAAAGGGAGTATCCAAAGGATGCACCTCATCGCCGATTTTCTCATAAGGAGTATTATCAGAACTCGGCTGTTTAACGATTACCTCGGTAGTTTAACGAATACTCCAGTAATTCAACGATTACTCGGCTGTTTAACGATTACAGCGGAACAAAACGTCTCAATCCGCGCAAAAAGCACAAAACCCCGCTTCAGAATTGCCTGCAGCGGGGTTCACTTATTGTGCCTGAACAGCCGAAAAGCCTTATTTCAAGCGGTTTTCGGGCATAGAAAAAGTCCACCGTAATTCTATCAAAATTACGGTGGACTTATGGCGGAGAGCAAGGGATTCGAACCCTCGAACAGGTTATAGCCCGTTACACGATTTCCAATCGTGCTCCTTCGGCCAGCTCGGACAACTCTCCGTATTGCTTTGTTATTATACATTATTATAATATAAATTGCAAGTATAAATATTTTGTGTTATAATACAAGAATGAAAAATCCGCGGTGCATGTTGCCGTATTGTTTAAGGAGATAATATGAAAGATATTAATAAATCAAATTTGCCGAAAATTATTATACTTGCAGTGCTTGCGCTCATTATTGCTTTGTCGGGCGGTGCCGGTATTTATTTTACAACACAATATACAACACAAAAGCAAGCCTATACCTCGAATATACAACAGGCTGAAAAACTCAAAATAACTATTAAGAATGACAATGCTCAAATCAATGTTTTTATTAAAAATATTCAGCAAAAGTCGGATGAGTTAAGAAAGCAATATCTTGCTAATGCCGATGCCGCAAAGGCACTGATGAATAAATATATGGCGTTTTTCATTGTTTTTTATGTTGTGTGTGCGCTGATGATTGTTTGCTTTATTGCGGTTGCTTTCGGCAAAAAGAAATTTTCTTTTTCAAAGTCGGCTTCAAAGACCGTTGTTGCCGAGCCTGAAGAAGAATCCGATGCCGATGAAGAGGTTGGGACCGAAGATAAGCCGAAATCGGACTTTGACGATATTGAGGATATTTTAAAAAAGATTGGTAAAGAAGAATAACCGATATACATAATTGAATAATTAAGGCTGTCGGGCGAAATGATTTCGCATCGGCGGCTTTTATTTTTGCGCTTTTGGGGGATAATATAAGCGGTGATATTATGGTTTATACAGTGACATTGAATCCTGCGCTTGATTATTGCCTTACGGTTGCGCATAAGTCGGATGATGTGCATATTGCCGAAAAAGCGGTTGTAACTTATGGTGGAAAGGGAATAAATGTCAGCGTTGTGCTCAAACGCCTTGGAATTGAAAATAAGGCTATCGGATTTTACGGCGGCTTCAGCGGTGAAAAGCTGAAAACTCTTTTACAGGACAAAGTTGATTTTGATTTTGTCAATATCGACGGCGATACGCGAATTAATGTTAAAATCAGCGGCGTGTATAATTATATTTTCAACGCCGACGGTCCGTTTGTCACATTAAATGATGAGCGAAGGCTTTTTCGCAAATTGTCAAAAATCGCGCATGGGGATTATCTCGTTTTGTCGGGCAGTGTGCCGCGTTCGATGGGCAGCCTTGCGTACGAACGATTGCTCGACAGCGTTAAATCAAAAAACATAAAAATCATTGCCGACACAAGCGGCGAATCGCTCAAATGCATTTTGAAATTCAAGCCTTTTTTGGTTAAACCCAATGTGTTTGAGCTGTCTGAGTTCTTCGGCAAAAATTTAAAAGGCTCTGATAATGTTTGCGCCGCGGCACAGAAAATGCAAAGTTACGGCGCACAAAATGTCCTCGTCAGCATGGGCGGCAGAGGTATGCTCCTTGTTGATGAAAACGGCGAAATTCACCGCATTGATATTATAGAGGGCGATGTTAAAAACACAAACGGATGCGGTGACAGCGCCGTTGCGGGCTTTGCGGCAGGGTATATTATGAAAAATGATTTTGATTATGCTCTGCGCCTTGCCAACGCCTGTGCAAACGCCACAGCATTCAGCGACGGACTATGCTCAAAAGCGGATGTGCTGAAATTAATGTAAAATAATAAGACACGATGATATTCGTCGATTTCATCGTGTCTTATTATTTCTTTGCCTCAATTTTTTGAAAAATTCGGACAGCATTGCGGAGCATTCATCCTCCATAATTCCGCCGTAAATTTCGGGCTTATGATTGTACGGTATCAAGTTAAAATTCGCAACCGAGCCGAACGAGCCTGCCTTGTTATCGTAGGCGCCGAAATACACTCGCCTTATGCGCGAATTGATTATTGCGCCGGCGCACATCGGACACGGCTCGAGCGTGACATACAAATCACACTGCCAAAGCCGCCATCCGCCAAGAGTTTTGCAGGCACTGTCTATTGCCTCCAACTCGGCGTGATAAAGCGCATTTTTGCCGTATTCGCGGCGGTTTCTGCCGGTGCCGACTATTTTATTGTCCTTTACGACAACCGCTCCCACGGGCACTTCGCCCTCAAACTCGCTTTGCCTTGCAAGAGCGATTGCCTCATTCATAAATTCATTTGTCATTGTTTAATTATTGTTGCGATTATACTGTAAATAAAATATGGTGCAAATAGCAAAAATCCGGGAAGAATACAAAGGATTTTTGATGCCAACGGCAAAACATACGGATTGGCTGAAATTGCCGCTTTTTCCGATTTCTTGATTTGCTTGCGCACTTGTTTGGGATACATTGAATATTTGCTTTTGAACAAGCCGTCGCGTGTGATTAAGTAAATCATACCGAAAACGCCGAGAACCGGCCAAATCAGCATAATTGCCGTGCTTATTTTGTCGCCGAGCGTATTACTGCTGCTTATATAATCGGTAATATCGCCGATAACAGAAAGAGAGTTGTTTAAGCCGTGAACAATCATCGCGATAATAACATTGTCGGTTTTAACAGTGATATATCCCAAAATCAAGCCGACACATGTTGCAAAAATAAACTGAATGATATTGGCGTGAATTGTGCCGAAAATGATGCTGACAACAACAACACCGAATGCCTTGCCGTATTTTCTTAAAACGCCGAGTGAACAGCATCTGAAAGCAAATTCCTCAATGATAGCCGGCAAAAGAATAGTAGAGAGTATCTCTGCAATGCAGGAAATAACACTGTTTGCGCTCGGCAGTGTGTTTTGGGTGAGTTTGTAGCCGTTGTTTGAGGCAATTGTACTGAGAAGTGCAACGAGATAATCGGCAGCGATGCAACAACCCATACCAAAGCAAATCCATGCAACTGCCTTAGACGGTGCAATCTTTTTCCTCGGCACGACAGGCGTCACAAATCGCTTTTTTGAGAGCAGTGCCATTATTAAAAACGGTAAAAATATTGAAAGGATGTGACCGCCTACGGCGTTAAAAAGGTTTTGCGCCGTTGAGGTTTTGAATGCCGCTGACGAGTATATGCCGGTCAACTGTAAAACGATTGCCTCGATAAACTGAACCGCAAGCATCGACAAAAGCGTTGCGCCGATAATCAATCCTGTTTTGACAAGTTCCTTTTCTTGATTTTTTCTTATTTGCCTGAAATAATCGGGCGGTATTGTCGCCGGAGTGAAAGCCTGTTGATATTGCGGTCCTGAGACATAATATCTGTTTTGCGATTCATTCGGCGGTTGATAAAAATTGTTTTGCATATTGTGCGTTTATAACTCCTTGGAAATTTGTTTAATATATTCTCTGAGGTCGTCCTTTATTTCGGGATGATTGAGCCCTACCTCGATATTTGCCTGCAAAATTCCGAATTTGTTGCCCATATCGTATCTTTTGCCGATAAAATCAACGGCAGTCACGCCCTTGTCTCTTGCAAGCGTTTTCATAGCGTCGGTAAGCTGAAGCTCGTTTCCTGCGCCGAGCGGCGTATTTTCGAGAATTTCAAAAATTTCGCTTGGTAATACAACTCTGCCGAGAATTGAGAAGTTTGACATGATTTCCTCTTTCTTCGGCTTTTCAATCATATCTGTGCAATTGTAGCAGTTACCCTCAAGCGGAGAAATCTTGAGCGAGCAATACTTTGTGATTGCTTCGTCACTTACCTCCTTAACGCCTACTGCGCCTTTTCCGTATTTTTCATATGCGTCTATAAGCTGTTTTGTCACGGGATTGTCGGATATTATAACATCGTCGCCGTAAAGCACGGCAAACGGCTCGTCGCCGACAAATGTTTTGGCGCAAAGCACAGCGTGACCGAGTCCGCCCGTTTCCTTTTGACGCAGAAAATAAATATTACCGAATTTTGAGCAATTTTTTACCGAGTCTAAAATTTTCTCTTTTCCCGGTTGACCCTCAAGCTTTGATTCAAGTTCAAAGGCATGGTCAAAATGGTCCTCAATTGCACCCTTGCCGCGGTTGGTTATAATCAAAACCTCTTCAATTCCGCTTTCAAACGCTTCCTCGACTATGTACTGAATAGCCGGTTTGTCAACAATGTTGAGCATTTCTTTGGGTACTGCCTTTGACGCGGGCAAAACTCTTGTACCCAAGCCTGCCGCCGGAATTATCGCTTTTCTTACCTTTTTCATTATAAACCCCAAACATTAATTTATAAATATCTCAAAATCATTTCAAAAACGATTACAGCAAGCAGCGGTGCCCATGTGGAAATGCCGCCTTTTTTTGCAAGATACATTTTGCGCATTTCCTTTTCTGAAAGATTTTCTATCGGCATAATTATAGGTGTCTGAACGAATGAGGCTCCGTCTTCAAGCTGTTCGTCAACCGATTTAATTATTGAAATAACGGTGTTTTTATACAGATAGTCCGATAAAACGGCAAAAATAATTCTTATGAGCAGTGACACCGCCAAGGATATAAACGATATTTTCATTGCCATTGAGTAATCGCCGGCGGATGCCAAGCTGTTCACATCGTATGATTTGCCCGAATATGCGTTTTGCATCAAATCGGCGAGCGCCTTAAATGTTTCGGGCGCAAATTTTGTGGTGAAAAACGAGGTGGCATAGTTTATCGCAAGTGTTATGCAAAAATATAAAACGCCCGGCTTATACATTTTTCTGAAAAAATAATAGTACGGACCGAAGATAAACGCGCACCAATTCCACGATGCCTTTTTCTTCGTTTTTTCCATCTTCTTAAACTTTGTGATAAACGGCTGTGTGTTTGTTCTGACTGTTATTGCAATATCGGCTACCGATTGACCGTCAATTGTTTCATCATCGTTTTGATACGGTGACTTAACGGTGAAAATCGGCTGAACAGGTTGTTGAAATGAGCCGAATATCGGCTCACCGTTATCATCGGGGTCCATATCCGGTGTATTGTTGATTCCGGGGTCGGGATCATTACCTGCGCCGATGCTTGTTCCGAATGAAACAGGGGGAATGTAGTATCCATTCTTATCTTTTTCGCTCGGCTTTTCGTTATTGCTTTTTTTATTTTCAATGTTTTCCTTATAAAAATCGTATCCCTCGCTGTGCAAATCGGCGTTGGCGCAATGATGAATACTGTTGTAGCACTCTCTGTGGTGCGGCGTGCCGCACTCCGGGCAAACAACAATATCGTCGCCGTCCTCAAATTGCTTTTTGCATACAGGGCAAACGCAGTTATTGTATATTGACATCTTTTTCTCCTTGGTTACCTTTTTGAATACATATAATAAGGTATAATATTTATATTATTTCTATTATACATTATATAAACATAAAAAATCAATTATTTGGTTAAAATAAAGTAAATAGTTTTTGAACTTGCAAAACAGACGTATATACTTTATAATAGTAAAATGTTATAAATCAGTAATGCGGAGAAAAATTATGTTAGAATTTGAAGAATTAAACCAAAGACTTTCGCAATCGCAAAAGCCGATTGATGATTTAAAAGAAGCACTCAATATCGACAATTTGAAAACTGAAATTGCCGAGCTTGAAAAAATCAGCACCGCTCCCGATTTTTGGGACGATATGGAAAAAAGCCAAAAGACTATGCAAAAAATCGGTTCGTTAAAAGCAAAGGTTGAGTCTTATGAAACGCTCAAAAACGATTTTGACGATGCGCAGGTTATGATTGAGCTTGCAGATGAGGAGGGCGATGAGTCACTTGTAGAGGATTGCACAAGTTCTGTCGAGGATATTGAAAAAAGAATTGAAAGTATGACACTTTCAACACTTTTAAACGGCGAATTTGACGGCAAAAACGCAATTCTTACATTCCACGCCGGTGCGGGCGGAACAGAGGCTCAGGATTGGGCTGAAATGCTGTTTCGTATGTATAACCGCTGGGGCGAGCGCCACGGCTATAAGGTTTCAACCCTTGACTATCTCGAGGGCGATGTTGCCGGTATTAAAAGTGCAACAATTTTGATTGAGGGCGAAAATGCATACGGCTATCTTCACGGCGAAATGGGCATTCACCGTCTTGTTCGCGTGTCACCGTTTGACTCGTCGGGCAGGCGACACACCTCGTTTGCATCTCTCGAGGTTATGCCCGAAATCGACGATGATGTTGATGTTGAAATCCGCGACGAGGATATTAAAATGGATGTTTACCGTGCGTCGGGCGCCGGCGGACAAAAGGTTAACAAAACCTCATCTGCCGTTCGTCTTACCCATATTCCGACAGGTATTGTTGTTTCGTGCCAAATCGAGCGTTCACAGCATCAAAACCGTGAGGTTGCAATGAGAATGCTCAAATCAAAGCTTGTCGAGATTAAGGAAAGAGAAAATCTTGAAAAAATCGAGGACATTAAGGGCGACCAAAAGGAAATCGCTTGGGGTTCTCAAATTCGTTCATATGTATTTATGCCTTACACTATGGTTAAGGACCACAGAACGAATTTTGAAATGGGTAATATCACCGCTGTTATGGACGGTGACCTTGACGGATTTATCAACGCTTATCTTAAAATGAAAAGCATCAAGGAAAACGAAAACTAAATATTAACAGTGATACAAAACCTCCGTTGTCAAATAATAAGACAAGGGAGGTTTTATTTTTATGAAAAAAATATATAAATTTCTTGTAAGCACATTTTGCCTTGCAATGCTTTGCGGTTGCACCATAAATGTCGGCACAAGCGATGATAATACTGTCAGTAATAAAAAAGATGAAACAACAGTCACAACAACGCAAAAACCATCTGAAACGGCTACCGAGACGACAACGGAAACACCGAGCGCTGACCCTGTTGCAAGCCTTAACGATTTGTCATCCTCAAAGGTTGTTTGGGGCCCTGGAACGATAACGGACCACAAGCAGCCCGCCGACCCCGTTTCGCTTCAGGAAACCTTTGGAAAATACAACGGCACATGGCTTTTAAATGATTCAAAAAGTATTTGCCTTACATTTGATGAGGGGTACGAAAACGGCTATACTCCTACAATTTTGGATACTTTAAAGAGAAAAAATGTAAAGGCAATTTTCTTTGTGACATATGATTTTGCAAAGAATAATCCAAAGCTGATTAAGCGAATGATTGACGAGGGACATATCGTCGGAAATCACTCGTACAGACATCTTTCAATGGACGAAATCGACGACGAAAAGGCAACCGAGGAGGTCGAGTATTTGCACAATTATATCAAAAAGAATTTCAATTATACAATGAGTTATTTTAGATTTCCTAAAGGCGAATTTTCACAGCGTAGTATAGCCCTTGTAAACAACATGGGCTACAAAAGCGTATTTTGGTCGTTTGCATACGCCGATTGGGATCCCGATAATCAGCAGGACAAGGACACGGCATATAAAAATATATGCAATTCCACGCACAGCGGCGAAATAATGCTTTTGCACGCCGTCAGCAAAACAAATGCCGAAATTCTCGGCGATGTGATAGACGATATTAAACAGCAGGGCTACACCTTTACCACAAAAATTTAATTTCAAACGGAATTTTTCGGGGCGGCGGATTGATTTTTGCCGCCCAACTCTAATTTTTAACAGTAAATCCGAAAATTATATTACAAAATTGTGAAATTTTATTAATTTTTAATTTAGATATTGAGATTATAAATTACTTATTATATAATATATTTCTATTAATGGATTTTAGGCATTTTATGCCTTTGCGAAAGTGGGAATATACAATGATTTTTTCAAGAGATATAGGTATTGATTTAGGAACTTCAAATACTCTTGTTGCCGACAAAAAGGGGCATATTATCATAAAAGAGCCGAGCGTTGTCGCAGTTGATGTCAAATCAAAACGCGTTTTGGCAACCGGCAACGAGGCTAAAAAAATGATTGGCAGAACACCTGGCTCAATCGTTGCCGTTCGCCCGATAAGGGACGGCGTTATCGCCGATTTCGATATGACAGCCGATATGTTGCACGATTTTATGTATAGATCGTCAAACCGCTCAATGTTCACAAAAACAAGGGTTGTTATTTGTGTTCCGTCTGCTGTTACCGAGGTTGAGCGCCGTGCCGTTGAGGACGCCGCGCGTGCCGCAGGTGCACAGGAAGTTGAGCTTATCGAGGAGCCTATGGCAGCGGCTCTCGGCGCAGGACTTCCTGTTTATGAGGCAACCGGCTCTATGATTGTTGATATTGGCGGCGGCACATGCGATGTTGCTGTAATGTCGCTCGGCGGAATTGCCAGCTGTAACAGCATTAAGGTCGGCGGTGATGCGCTCGACGAGGCAATTGTTACATATATGCGCAAAAAACACAATCTTTTAATCGGCGAAACGACAGCCGAGGATATTAAAATCAAAATCGGCTCCGCGTCGGAATATGACGGCGAGGCAGCTATGGAGGTCCGCGGAAGAAATCTCACAGACGGATTGCCGGGAAGCGTGGAAGTTACCTCCGCAGACATCAGATATGTTTTGCAGGAGCCTGTCGGCATTATTGTCAACACCGTTAAGGAAACGCTTGAGGTTACATTGCCGGAGCTTGCCGCAGATATTATCGAACGCGGCGTATATCTTACCGGCGGTACAAGCCGCTTGAGAGGTCTTAAGGATTTGATTGAAAAGGAAATCAAAATTCCCGTTATCGTCCCTGAGGAGCCAACGGAATGTGTTGTTCGCGGAACGGCTGTCAAATTGAGAAGAGCAAAGTAAACCTTTTGGGAGAAAATACGCTAAATGAAACATTTATTTAATAATCGCGTTGTCAAAACGGTTTGCACGATAGTTGCACTGCTTGTGCTCGGCATATTCATCGCGGCTGTCAACGGTCACGGTGAAACGGCACAGTCAACCGTTGTGGGCACTGTCTTTCAGCCGTGCCACTATGTTGCGCAAAAAATCAGCGACGGGCTGGACAAGGCTTTCGGCTCTCTCAGCGGCAATGCGGAATATGAAAAGCAGATTGACAGTCTTGAGGAGCAGATCGGTGATTTGCGCTCGCAGCTTGTCGATTATGAAAATTTAAAAAATCAAAACACATTATACAAAGAATTTCTTGAGCTTAAGGAAGAACACAAGGATTATAAATTTGCCGAGGCGTCCGTTATCGGCCGCGACAGTGCAGATACCTACGACTCGTTTACAATCAACATCGGCACGCTTAAAAGTGTTAAGGTCGGTGACGCGGTGCTTTACGGAAAATATCTTGTCGGAGTTGTTGACAAGGCATATCCCGATTACAGCGTTGTCAAAACAATTCTCGACCCGTCTTTCAATGTGTCGGCATACGAAGTTGTTACAAACGAAATTTCGTATGTAACGGGCACGGCTAAACTTGCCAAAGAGGGTAAGTGCAAAATGGCAAACCTCAGCTCCTCTACCGATATTTCATACGGCTCTATTATTTGCACCGCCGGAATCAGCGGAACAATGCCCAAGGGATTGATTATCGGCACGGTTGACGAAATTGCCGACGAAACAACCGATATTTCGTCATACGCAGTAATTTCACCCGGTGTTAAGATGGACGATTTGTCGTCTTGCTTTGTATTGACCGATTATAACAAATAGCAGGAAGTAAAAATGGAACTCACAAAAAAGCAGGCTACAATTAAATATTGCGTTTACTGTCTTTTGATTGTAATTGCCGATTTGATGCAAAATGTCGGCGGATTATGGTTTGAAATCGGCGGTGCGCGGTGCTTTTTTGTCATCCCGGTTGCCGTTATTCTCGGTATAGACGAGGATGAAAAAACAGCCGCACTGCTCGGATTTTTCGCAGGTCTGCTGTGGGATTGCGTAGCAAGACAGCATATGGGATTTAATTGCATATTTCTTATGCTTTTGTGCTTTGTGATTTCATCGTTTGTTTCATATCTTTTTAGACCGACCTATTGGATTTGCGCGCTTAGCGCAGTGTTCACCGTTTTCTTATACTGCATTATTTATTGGCTGTTATTTATGGTTATTGTTCACAGCGAGGGCAGTGTGCAGACAATCGCATCGTTTTATATTCCGAGCGCGCTTTATACCTCGGTTATGACTCTTGCACTTTGCGCATTGATAATGCCGCTTAAAAGGAAACTTAACAAAGAGGTTGAGTTTGAAAAATAGTTTTGCTTAGTATTTTGAATAAAATTTTAGGAAGGGAGGATTTGCCGTGAAAAGTATTTACAAAAGTGCACGCACAACGATTGCCATAATTCTTGTTATCGCGACCGTTGCCGTTTTCGGATACGATTTGTTTGATATTCAGGTTAACAAAAACGAATATTATGCCGCACAAAACAATACTGTCAAAACATACACCGTGCCGATTGAGGCGGCGCGCGGTGAAATTGTTGACAGAAACGGCAACCCTCTCGTTACTAACCGCCAGGGAAACAGCATTATTCTCGACGCGGCATATTTCCCGTCATCAAAAAACAATGACGAGCGAAACAGAATAGTTTTGAATTTGATTTCGCTTTTTAATTCCAACGGCGAGGAATTTGTTCACAATCTTCCGCTTAAGGCTGACAAAAAAGGCAACATTTCATTCTTTACCGAGAACGATGATGATAAATATAAGCAGGATATTGCCACAATGAAAAGTGCCGATATGCTCAATCTTCAATCGTACGCAACGGCTCAAAACTGCTTTGATGCAATGGTTGAAAAATACGGACTTGAGAATTACCTTTCAAAATACGGCGTGCAAAAAACGCTTGAAATAGGCAATGTCAGATACGAGCTTACACGCCTCTTGTTTTCGGTTTCAAACCCTGTTAAAATCGCAGATGATGTAAGCGATAAAACCGTTGCAACAATCCAGGAAAATCCCGATTTATACACCGGTGCGGATGTTCAGGTTGTGGCATACAGGGAATATACCGATTCAACACTTGCGCCGCACATTATCGGCACTGTCAGAAAAATCAATAACGAGGAATACGAGCGACTTAAGGACCAAGGCTACGGCATCACCGATGAAATCGGTGAGTCGGGAATAGAGTCGGCGTGCGAGTCGGATTTGCGAGGTACTCCGGGTGAAAAAACAGTCACCATAAATGCCGACGGCACTGTTACGGAAGAAATTACAAAACAACCGGTGCAGGGTGACACAATCGTTTTGACTATTGAAAAAGACCTTCAAAAGCTTGCGCAACAAAAGCTTGAAAAAATATGCAAAAAGGTTGCATACAATTCAACAGGTGCTGTTGTTGTGACAGGCATCAATTCGGGCGAGGTTTTGGCAGCCGCAAGCTATCCGTCATATGATTTGAACGATTATTACACAAAATATAAGCAACTTGCGTCAAACAAATACACACCGCTTTATAACCGCTTTGCACTCGGAACATATGCTCCCGGCTCAACATTTAAACCGGCAATGGCGGCTGCGGCTTTGCAGGAGGGCGTTATTACCGAAAACTCAACTTTCTTCTGCGGACACGAGTTCAGAGTAAACGATATGGTGTTTAAATGCACAGGCAGTCACGGTTCACTCAGCGTTAAATACGCACTTCAACATTCGTGCAACATTTTCTTCTACAACTGTGCGCAAAAACTCGGCATCGAAAAAATGAATATGTATGCCGCAATGTTCGGCCTCGGCTCAAAAACAGGTGTTGAAATTCCCGAGGCATCGGGTATTCTTGCAGGACCTGCATACAGAAAGAAATACGGCGTAACTTGGGCGCCGGGTGATACGGTTCAGGCGGCAATCGGACAGTCGGACAACCTTTTTACTCCGCTTCAGCTTGCAAATTATTGTGCAACAATTGCCAACGGCGGCGACAGATATGAGCTTCATTTCGTTAAATCAAAAATTGCGTCTGACAGTGGCGCTCTTACACAAACCGGCTCAAGAGTTGTTGAAACGGTCGATGTCAGCGGCAAAAATCTTGACATTGTGCGCCGAGGTATGCGTCTCGTTGCAACATCGGGCGGACCGAACAGAATATTCAACAACATAGACACAAAGGTTGCCTGCAAAACAGGTACATCGCAGGTTGTTGTTAACGGTGTTAAACACAATAACGGTTTCCTTATCACCTTTGCTCCGTACGAAAATCCCGAAATAAGTATTGCATCGGCTATCGAGCTTGCAGGTTCGGGTACATCAACTGCTGAAATCACGGCGTCAATTATCGACTATTACTATTCTCACAACACAAATGAGAAAAAAGCTCAAAAGGATTCAACACTCCTCAATTGATAATATTTGACAAAGTGATAAAAAAATCTTGTCTAAACAGCATTTTTATGTTATTATTTTCATTATAAGTTATAATAGTATATAATAGTTATTGAAAGTATCAGGCATTAACTAACGGCTTTAATTGTCATCGGAGGGAATTATTATGAATATTGCTCTTATTGCGCATGATGCAAAAAAAGAACTCCTTGTTCAGTTTTGTATTGCATATTGCGGAATTATCAGCAGACACGATGTCTGCGCAACCGGCACAACGGGAAAGCTTGTTCAGGAAGCAACAGGTCTCAAAATAAATTGTTTTTTAAGCGGAGCACAGGGCGGCGGTCAGCAAATTGCAAGCCGTATCGCCTGCAACGAAATTGATTTGCTCATCTTTTTCCGTGACCCTCTTTCACCGAAGCCGCACGAGCCGAATGACAACGATTTGCTCAGGCTTTGCGATGTTCACAACATTCCGTTTGCAACAAATATTGCAACTGCAGAGGCTTTAATCAGAGGCGTTGAGCGTGGCGATTTTGAGTGGAGAGAGATTGTCAATCCTCGTTATAATCAAAAGAAATAATTTGTTTTTGGGTGACGGTAAACACTGTCACCCATAAAAAATGTTTAGGAGAAATATATATGGCGTTAATTACCAAAGCTATAAAGGGCACGAAAGATGTTTTGCCAAAGGAAGTTTATAAAAACCAATATATTGAGCAAACATGCCTCAGCGTTGCCGAAAATTTTGGGTATAAGGAAATAAGAACTCCGGTATTTGAGCACACGGAGCTTTTTCAAAGAGGCGTAGGCGACACAACCGATGTTGTTCAAAAGGAAATGTATACTTTTGACGATAAGGGCGGACGCTCAATTACATTGCGCCCCGAGGGTACTGCAGGCGCTGCCCGTTCTTTTTTGGAAAACGGACTTTGCAACGAGGCATTGCCGCAAAAGGTTTGCTATCTCACATCGTGTTATAGATACGAAAAGCCACAGGCAGGCAGATTGCGCGAATTCCACCAATTCGGTATTGAGTGTTTCGGTGCAACATCTCCGCTTGCAGATGCGGAAATGATTTCGCTTGCAAAGCAGGTGTTTGATGAGCTTGGAGTAACAGACCTTCACCTTGAAATAAACTCCATCGGCTGTCCGACATGCCGTGCCGAGTATCACAAGGCGCTCAAGGAATATTTCAGCGCAAGAAAGGACGAACTTTGCGAAACATGTCAGGGCAGACTCGAGCGCAATCCTATGCGTATTCTCGACTGCAAAAGCCCTATATGCAGCGATATTGCATCGGGTGCACCTGTTGTGCTTGATTATCTTTGCGATGACTGCAAACAGCATTTTGAAAAGGTAAAGGGCTATCTTGACGCTATGGGTATCGAATACATAGTAAATCCGCAAATCGTAAGAGGTCTTGATTATTATACAAAAACAGTTTTTGAATTTGTTTCCGACTCAATCGGCGCTCAGGGTACCGTTTGCGGCGGCGGCAGATATGACGGCTTGATTGAAGAGCTTGGCGGCGCAAAAACTCCGTCGCTCGGATTCGCCATGGGCCTTGAAAGACTCCAGCTTGTTATGGAGGCGCAGGGTTGCGAATTCCCCGAGCCTGAAAAGACAGACCTTTTCATAGTAGCTCTCGGCGAAAAGGCTACGCTCAAGGCAATTGAAATCGCAAAGGATATGAGGTCGGAGGGCTTTTCCGTTCAATATGATTTGAACGAACGCTCAATCCGTGCTCAAATGAAATATGCCGACAAAATCGGCGCAAAATTCAATGTTGTTATCGGCGATAACGAGGTTGACTCAAACAAGGCAAGCCTTAAAAATATGCAAACCGGCGACAGCAGCGATGTTGCGCTTGACACATTCGTAAACGGCTTTTATTCGGTCAGCATGGACGATGCTTTGAAAGATTTGGAGATAAACGGCGAGGCATTTGATTTTAATTCGCTGTTTTCGGGAAAGACAGAATAATTTACTCTAACAGCGGAGGATATATACAATGGCAGAAAGTATTAAGGGACTTAAAAGAACAGATTATTGCGGCAAGTTTGACATAAGCAATGTCGGTCAAACAATCACCGTCTTCGGCTGGGTACAGCGTCAGCGAGACCTTGGAAACCTTATTTTTATTGATTTGAGAGACAGAAGCGGAATCATTCAGCTTTCGTTCAACGACCAAACAGACAGAGAGATTTTTGCAAAGGCACAAAGCGTAAGAAGCGAGTATGTTGTTGCCGCTGTCGGCACCGTTGCGGAGCGTGAAAGCAAAAATCACGACATCCCGACAGGTGAAATCGAAGTTATCGTCAACGATTTTCGTATTGTTTCAAAGGCGCAGACACCGCCGTTTGAAATCGAAAAAAGTGAAAAAGTCGGCGATGAAATAACACTCAAATATCGCTATCTCAATTTGCGTAACGAAAAGCTCACTAAAAACATTTTGATGCGCCACAAAATCGCAAAAATTGCAAGAGAATATTTTTATGACAACGATTTTATTGAAATCGAAACTCCGATGATGATTAAATCAACACCGGAGGGTGCGCGCGACTATGTTGTTCCGTCAAGAGTTCACAATGGCAAATTTTATGCTTTGCCGCAGTCGCCGCAGATTTATAAACAACTTACAATGATTGCAGGCTTTGACAGATATATTCAGCTTGCCCGTTGCTTTAGAGATGAGGACCTCAGAGCAGACCGTCAGCCCGAATTTACACAAATCGACCTTGAAATGTCGTTTGTCGACTGCGACGATATTATGTCAATGGCAGAGGGCTTTATTTCAAAACTTATGAAGGAAACAATCAATGTCGATGTTCCCGAAAAGCTCGAGCGTATGACTTTTGCCGACGCTATGAATAAATATGGCTCCGACAAGCCGGATACAAGATTCGGTATGCTTATTCAGGATATTTCCGATTGGGCAGACAAAACAGATTTTGTTGTATTCAAAAACGCAATTGCCGACGGCGGCAGTGTAAAGGCTATTGTGGCAAAGAACGCCGCAAAGGCATATTCAAGAAAGAAAATCGACAAGCTCACCGAATATGCAAAGGGTATCGGTGCAAAGGGCCTTGCATATATCCGTTGGGCTGATGAGGAGCCAAACTGCTCGTTCAACAAATTCCTTAAGGACGGCGAACTTCAGGAGCTTATCGCAAAACTCGGTGCAGAGCAGGGCGATGTTGTATTTATCGTGTCAGACAAGACGCGCAAGGCTCTCACTGTTATGGGTGCGCTCCGTCTTGCTATCGCAAAGGAACTTGACATTATCCCCGAGGGCAAGTGGAACTTCCTTTGGATTACAGAAATGCCGTTCTTTGAGCTTGACGAGGAAAGCGGTGAGTGGGTTGCCGCTCACCATCCTTTCACAATGCCGATGGAGGAGAGCATTCAGTATCTTGACACGGACAAATCAAAAGTTAAGGCTCAGGCGTTTGACCTCGTATTAAACGGCACAGAGCTTTCCTCCGGCTCAATGAGAATTACCGACTGTGACCTTCAAACAAAAATGTTTGAATTGCTCGGTATGGAACAAGAGGAGATTGACGCAAAATTCGGCTTCCTTGTTGATGCTTATCACTATGCCGCACCGCCTCACGGTGGTATGGGCATCGGTCTTGACAGACTTGCAATGCTTATTTGCGGCGCAGATTCACTTCGCGATGTTGTTGCATTCCCGAAGGTACAAAATGCGTCCGAGCTTATGAGCGGTGCGCCGTCAGTTATCGACGATATTCAGCTTGACGAGCTTGGAATCGACATTACAAAGAAAGAGGACTGATATTTTGGCACAGCAATACAATTTTTTTGCAATGGTCAACAGAATGAAAATGATTGACCGCTGGGCGCTGATGCAAAATACATCAAAAGAAAATATCGCAGAGCACAGCCATTCCGTCGCTGTAATTGCCCACGCTTTGGCGCTTATAGGCAACAAATATTACGGCAAAAACTATGACGAAAACCGTGCCGCCGTCCTTGCCCTTTATCACGATACAACCGAGGTTATCACAGGCGATATGCCGACACCGGTTAAATACTACAATGATGAAATCAAAAGTGTTTATAAAGATATTGAGGATGTTGCAGGAAAGCGATTGATTGCAATGCTCCCCGATGATTTTAAAGCTGATTACGAGCCGTTTTTCACCCATAATGAGGAGGACAAGCCGCTTTGGAAACTTGTTAAGGCGGCAGACAAAATCAGCGCGCTTATTAAGTGCATCGAGGAAAACAGGATGGGCAACAAGGAATTCGAAATTGCCCTCAAATCGCAGGAGAAAAAAATTGCCGACATTGATATGCCTGAAGTTAAGTATTTTTGCGAGCATTTTTTGAAGGCGTATTATCTTACGCTTGATGAACATACTAAATAAAGACTCTGCGAGGCTTGTTTGAATATTGATTTATCAAAACGACTGCGTTGTGCTCCCCGCAAATGCAGTCGTTTTATTATTGAAATTTCGTTTTGAAAAGAGATGAATTTTTTGAATAATAACAAATCGGCAGATGCTCAATATAAGAGAATGACAGAAACGCCTGTTAACAAACTTATTGCGACTCTTGCCGTGCCGACTGTGATAAGTATGCTTATCACGATGATTTATAATATGGCGGATACCTATTTTGTTTCAAAAATCAGTGTTGCCGCAAGCGGTGCGACGGGCGTAGTGCTCAGCCTTATGGCAATCTTGCAGGCGTTCGGCTTTATGTATGGGCAGGGCGCAGGCAGTAATATCAGCCGCAGATTGGGCGCAAAAGATATTGAAACGGCGCGCAGATACTGCACAACTGCTTTCTTTTGGGCACTTTTTACAGGCGGAGTGATTATGTTGCTCGGCTTGCTGTTTCTTTCACCGCTTATGAAGGCGCTCGGCAGTACAGATACGATTTTGCCGTATGCAAGTGATTACGGCAGATTTATCCTGATTGCAGGACCGGCTATGACAACCTCGTGCGTTATGAACAATATTTTGCGCTATGAGGGCATGGCAAATCTTGCGATGATAGGGCTTGCGACAGGCGGAATACTCAATATTTTTCTTGACCCACTGTTTATTTTTACATTTAATATGGGCATTTCGGGTGCAGGTGTTGCAACCGCCGTTTCGCAGTATATCGGCATGGCGATTTTGCTGTCTGTATTTTTGATGAAAAAGCCGCAAAGCCGCATTTCGTTTAAATATTTCAGTTTCAAGCCGCGCATTATTTGGGACATTGTTTCTACCGGTGTGCCGAGCTTTGCACGCCAAGGGCTTAATTCAATGTCAACAATGTTTTTGAATATCGAGGCAGGTATTTTCGGCGGCGACCCGTGCGTTGCCGCAATGAGTATAGTCGCGAAATGTGCAAATGTTATTTTTTCCGTTTGTGTCGGAATAGGTCAGGGCTTTCAGCCTGTTTCGTCATTTAATTACGGCGCAAAAAAATATAACCGCGTTAGGCAGGGCATAAGGTTTGTTTGGCTGTTCGGCACAATTGTTGTCGCCGTGCTGTCGGCAATTTCGTTTTTCCTTGCTCCGCAGATTGTTTCGATTTTTCGCGACGATGCTGATGTCCTTGAAATCGGCACGCCTGCGTTCAGATACATTTGTGTTGCGCTTGTATTTTTGCCGACTGTTATGACTGCGAACATGACCTTTCAAAGCCTCGGAAAAACTGGCAGAGCATTTTTTCTTGCCTGTACGCAAAACGGCTTGTTCTTTATTCCGCTTGTAATAATTTTGCCGAAATTTATGGGTGTTTTGGGAATAGAGGCGGCACAGCCGATTGCATATGTAATATCCGCCTTTGTTGCGGCTCCGTTTTTAATTTCGATAATAAAAACGATGAAAGAATAAAACAGCAAAAACAGAGGACTGCTGCATAAAGAATAAATACAAACACCTTGGTTAAAATAAAACCGAGGTGTATTTTTTATGATTTTTAAGGGCAAAACCGTTTTGTTTGACAATCCGCCCGTAATTACCGCGTCGGCAGGCGTCGGAGGCAAAAAAGAGGGCGAGGGACCGCTCCGAAACGAATTTGACGAGGTGTTTGACGACACAACGATGGGGCAGGAGTCCTTTGAACAGGCAGAGTCAGCACTGCTGAAAAACGCCGTTATCCGTGCGCTTACCAAAGCGAATAAATCAGCCGCCGATGTCGATTTTATTATGACGGGCGATTTGCTCAATCAGTGCACCGGCTCGTGTTTTGCGCTCAAGGATTTGGAAATTGCGTTTATAGGAATGTACGGCGCATGTTCCACAATGGCGCTCACTCTTTGCAACAGCGCAATGCTGATTGACGCAGGTGCGCATTGCTGTGTCGCCGGTGCGTCAAGCCATTTTGCATCGAGCGAAAGGCAGTTTCGCTATCCGCTTGAATACGGCGGTCAGCGTCCGCCGACATCGCAGTGGACAGTTACGGGTGCAGGCGCCGCAGTAGTTGTAAAAAACGGCAACGGTCCGAAAATCAAAGCAATTCACATAGGCACAATAACCGATTTGGGCATCAAGGATGCAAACAATATGGGTGCGGCAATGGCACCTGCTGCGGCTAAAACCATTTCGGATTTTTTGGATGACACACAAACCACGGCAGATGATTATGATTTGATTTTAACGGGCGATTTGGGATATACGGGCAGTACACTTTTGCACGAGGTTTTGGCTCTTGAATATCATAAAAATATCAAAAGCGTTCACAATGACTGCGGTTTGATGATTTATGATTTAAAGGAACAGGATGTCAACTCCGGCGGCTCCGGGTGCGGATGCAGTGCAAGTGTTTTGTGCTCGCATATTATGAATAAAATTAATGACGGAAAATATAAGAGGGTGCTTTTTGTTGCCACAGGTGCGCTTATGTCGCCTACCTCGGCAAAGCAGGGACAGCCGATTCCCGGCATCGCGCACGCCGTTTTGATTGAAAATTAGTTGCAAAATATGCCGCCTTGTGTCGGGAATTGTTCAACAAACAGACGGCGCTATTTTTGTGTATATTGTTTGGGCTTGTTTTATTGACAAGCCTTTTTTTATTATGTATAATTTATTATTACAGTATAAATTTTTTGAAAGTGTTATTATTACATATGAAAATAGAACGAAGTAAAAACGCGGCAAGAAATGTTGTGTTTTCTTGGATTTTAAAGCTGTATTCGCTGCTTGTTCCTTTTGCAATCCGAACAATTATGATTCACACAATCGGTATGCAATATTTGGGACTCAACAGCCTCTTTTCATCGGTTTTGCAGGTGCTCAACCTTGCGGAACTCGGTGTCGGCAATGCGCTTGTATTCAGTATGTATAAGCCGATTGCCGATGATGACGGAACAACGATTTGTGCCCTTATGCGCCTTTATCGAAAATATTACAGGATAATCGGTCTTGTAATACTCGTTGTCGGCTTGGCAATAACGCCGTTCGTCCCGAAGCTCATCAGCGGATCCGTTCCCGATGATATGAATGTTTATGTTTTGTATCTTATGAACCTTACGGCAACGGTTATCACATATTGGCTTTTTGCATACAAAAACTGTCTGCTTTCGGCGCATCAGCGCGGCGATGTCGCGTCAAAAATCACATTGATTGTTTCGACAATTCAATATTCGCTCCAAATCGCAGTGCTGTTTTTGCTCAAAAATTATTATTGGTATGTTTTGGTGCTGATTGCGTTCGGCATCGTCGGCAACATTGTCACCGCAATTGTTGTTGACAAAATGTATCCGCAGTATCACGCTGTCGGCGATTTGCCTAAGGAGCAGGTTAAGGAGATTAACAAAAAGGTGCGCGATTTGTTCACCGCCAAAATCGGTTCCGTCGTTGTCGATTCGGCGGATACAATCGTTATTTCCGCATTTCTCGGTTTGACCGCGCTTGCTGTTTATCAAAACTATTTTTACATAATAACCGCGGTCAGCGGATTCATCGCCGTTATATATTCCTCCTGCACCGCAGGAATAGGCAACAGTATTATCACCGAAACGCAGGAAAAGAATTTTAACGATTTAAAAAAGTTTACTCTGATTATTTCGTGGCTTTCCGGCTTTTGTATGTGTTGCCTTGCGTGCCTCTATCAGCCGTTTATGCAGCTTTGGGTCGGCAAGAATAATATGCTCGGCTACAGCTATGTTATTTGCTTTTGCGCTTATTTTTATATTAGGCAGATTAATTCGCTCCTCAATCTTTATAAGGACGCGGCAGGCATTTGGCATAAGGACAGATTCAGACCGCTCGTCACTGCGCTTGCAAATCTTGTTATGAATTTGATTATGGTGCAGTTTTGGGGCCTTTACGGTATTTTGCTTTCAACCGTAATCAGTATGCTTTTAGTCGGTATGCCGTGGCTTTATTCAAATTTGTTCACCGTTTTGTTCAAATTCAACCCGACAAAATATATTCTCCAAACGGTTTTGTATATGGTTATATCCGTTGTATCGTGCGTGATTTGCGCAGTGATTTGCAACAAATTTATCGTTTTTGATTCACTTATCGCAACACTTATCGTTCGCGGAGTGATTTGCTGTATTATACCGAATGCAATTTATCTTGTTTGCTATCGAAAAACAGTCGAGTTCACAAGCTCGCTTGCTCTTGTAAACAATCTCACAAAGGGCAAAATCAAATTTTTGGCTAAATACGCACAGTAGGTGGTTTTTATGAATACTCATTATACCGACGAGGTAAATACTCAAATAGTTATTTCCTTGCTTAAGGAACATAAAATAAAAAAGGTCATCGCAAGCCCGGGCACAACAAATATCAGACTTGTCGCAAGTATGCAACAGGATGACTTTTTTGAAATGTATTCTGCGGCTGACGAAAGATCGGCGGCTTACATTGCGTGCGGAATGGCTGAAGAATCGGGCGAGCCTGTTGTCCTTACCTGCACCGGTGCAACAGCGTCAAGAAACTACATTCCCGGTTTGACGGAGGCGTTTTACAGAAAACTGCCCATTGTTGCAATCACTTCGACACAGCATTACGGCAGAGTCGGTCAAAATGTTGCGCAGGTTATCGACAGAAGCCGTCCGCTTGCCGACATTGTGAAATGCAGTGTTCAAATCCCGACTTGCCACACCGATGAGGATAGGTGGGATTGCAATGTTAAGGTAAACAATGCAATTCTTGAGCTTACAAGAAACGGTGGCGGACCAATTCACATTGACCTGGAAACCACATACAGCACAAATTTTGATGTTAAGGAGCTTCCGAAGCAAAGAGTTATAAGAAGATATACCGTAGAGGATAGCCTGCCGCCTATGCCGAACGGCAAAATCGGCGTTTTTGTCGGTGCTCATTCAAAATGGAGCGAAGCACTTACCGCCGCGGCAGACAGATTTTGCGCAAAATACAACGCAGTTGTTTTGTGTGACCAAACAAGCAATTACAGAGGGGCATACAGAGTTTTGTGTCCGCTTGCACTTAATTCATCCTGCAATAATTTTGATGTCATTGTTGATATAGGAAATATTACGGGCGCATATCCTTATTTCAGATGTAAGGAGTTTTGGCGTGTAAATCCCGACGGAGAGATAAGGGATACATATAAAAAAGTGACAAATGTTTTTCAAATGAGCGAGCAAAATTTCTTTGAACAATATTCAAAGGATTGCACAGATGAGAATGATTCATTCTTGATTGAGTGGAAAAACGCTTATGACGAAATTTATAATAAGATACCCGAGCTTCCGTTTTCAAATATTTGGATAGCAAAGCAAAGCGCGTCAAAGCTGCCCGAAAATTCAATTTTGCATTTGGGCATCTTAAATACGCTTCGTTCGTGGAATTTCTTTGAAACACCAAACAGCGTAAGATGCTATTCAAACACCGGCGGATTCGGCATTGACGGCGTTATGTCTGCCGCGATAGGTTCCGCTCTCGCAAACAGAGATGCAAATGTTTATTGCGTTATCGGCGACCTTGCGTTTTTCTATGATATGAACTCACTCGGAAACCGCCATTTGCCGAGCAATTTGAATATTTTGCTTATCAATAACGGTAAGGGTACAGAATTCAGAAATTATAATCACCCCGGTGCACAGTTTGCCGATGATGCAGACGCTTTTATTGCCGCCGCAGACCATTACGGCGCAAAATCACATGAGCTTGTTAAGCACTATGCGAGTGATTTGGGCTGTGAGTATATGTCGGCATCAAGCAAGGACGGGTAGCTTTCGCTTGCGGATGTATTTTTCAAGCCCGGTAGCTCGGACAAGCCTGTTGTGTTTGAAGTTTTCACCAATTGGAAAGACGAAAGTGATGCTTTGGAGGCAGTGAATTTTTCAACCGTCAGCGATGAACAGAGGCAGAAAAACGAGATTAAAAATGCCGTCAAAAAGGTTGTCGGCAAAAAGGGTATAGAAGTTATTAAAAAAATCAGAGGTCATTAAAGCACTATGGGATTTAAGCAACAGCTCAAAAGAGCCTTTAAATATATTGTCAAGGGCGTTCCTAATAATTATTTAACCGTAAATACATACACAGTTGCCCCAAACGAAACGATGAAGGGCAAGCATATTTTGATTACCGGCGGAAGCAGCGGAATCGGATTTTTTGCGGCAAAAAAATGCGTTGCCGAGGGTGCAAATGTGATTATAACAGGCAGAAACGAGGAAAAACTCAAAAATGCCGCCGCAGAAATCGGCGAAAATTGCGCTTGTATCAAGCATGATATAACGGATATTGAGTCACTGCCGAGCCTTTTTGAAAATGCCGAGAGAATGTTCGGCTGTAAAATCGATTCGCTTGTCAGTAATGCAGGTGTTTCGTTCCACGAGGGCAGTTTCAGAAATGTTACGCCCGAGGGCTGGGATGCTCAAATGGATACAAATTTGAAGGGCAATTATTTTATTGTTAAGGAATTTGTGAAATATTTGGAGTCAAAGGATGATACTTCGGGCAACATCGTTGTTATCACTTCCGAAAGGTCGATGCGTGCCGACGATATTCCTTACGGCTTGACAAAGGCGGCTACAAACAGCTTTATTAAAGGCATTGCGCGAAAGGTTATTTCCGAAAACATAAGGATTAACGGAGTCGGTCCCGGCGTTACAGAATCAAATATGACAGGCTTTTCGCGAAACGAAAATATGTATGCCGAATGGCAGTCGGGCAAAAGAATTTTTTTGCCTGAGGAAATTGCAGAGGTTATCGGCTTTTTGCTTTCCGATGTGTCGGCGTGCATTTCGGGCGAAATTATAGTTTGCGACCAGGCAAGATATGTTTCAACTTGGTAATATGATTAATCCCCTACAACATATTTGTAGGGGATTTTTTGTGAAAATGTGCATTATATACAAATGGCAGTATATGTAACAATTTTTGCAAAAAAATTGTTGTAATGATGTATAAAATAATTTATAATGTTATGTAATATTGATTTGAGGTTACTCTGTATGAGAATGCGACACAAGAAAAACCTTGACAGCCGCCTCGGTGCTGTTGAGGATTATTTGATTACTTTAAGAAATGACAGTTTGAATTTTAACGATGCACTGTCGGAAAATCATATACTTGATTTAAAAGAAATGTTCGGCAATGACAATCCCGTTTATCTCGAAATAGGATGCGGCAAGGGTCAGTTCGGCTGCACATTTGCAAAGCAAAATCCCGATGCAAATATTATTTGCGTCGAAAAGGTGAAAAATGTTATAGTCATCGCCTGTGAAAATGCTCAGCAGCAGGGGCTTGAAAACATCAAGTTTTTAAACTGTGCCGGTGAGTATCTCCAAAGCTATCTTCCGTCGAAAACATTTGAGACGATATTTTTAAACTTCTCGTGTCCGTTTCCGAAAAAGAGCTATGCTTCGCACAGACTTACAAGCGAAAGATTTTTGAATATATACAAAACGCTTTTAAAGCCGAATGCACCCATTTGCCAAAAAACGGACAATATGCATTTTTTTGAATATTCGATAGAGTCGTTTTCAAAATGCGGATACGAGCTTTCAAATGTTTCGCTCGATTTGCACAACAGCGATTTTGAGGACAATATTGTCACCGAGTATGAGGAAAAATTTGCCTCGCAGGGCATGCCGATTTATCGCCTTGAGGCAAGATTAAAACAAAATTAATTATATCAAAAATATGCCGCAAACCCTTTATTTAAGCCAATGCAACCAATAGTTGCAAAAAATTTATCGGCTATGTAAAGCAAAATGTATTGTATATAGGTGCGGTATGTTGTATTATTCAGACACAGCACAAGAGTGCCGCGTCTGCGAAAGAGGATTTATATGGATATAAAGACCGCAGACAGACTGCAACAGCTTAGAAAGTCCCACGGCTACAGCCAAGAGGCTTTGAGCGAAAAGTTGGGCGTCAGCCGTCAGGCTGTTTCAAAATGGGAGCGAGGCGAGTCCTCACCCGATACCGACAATTTAATAGCCATAGCAAATCTTTATTCAGTCACTCTCGACGAATTGATTAACGGTGACAGCGCGGTTAAAAAATCGACGGACGATAATTTATCATCGGCTCCGGAGGAGTTGCCGAGCGTGCCGAGAATTCAAAATCCCGTAAAAAGACATTCGCTTTACAAGGACAGAGCGCGCAGGCTTTTGAAATTTCCGTTTGCACTGATTGTTCTTGCGGTTTATATAGTATTGAATTTGATTATTCATATGTGGCATCCGCTGTGGATAATGTTTTTGTTCATCCCGATTTATTATCATTATGCGGGAGCGTGCTACACAAAAACGAAAAAAGGCTATTTATTTGCGTTGCCCATCCCCGAAATTGTGTTGCTTGCTTATCTTGTTTTGAGCTTTGCAACAGGTCTGTGGGGCGCAATGGCGGTTGTGTTTATAACAATCCCGATTTATTATTGGGCAGTTGCATTTTACATGAAAAAATAATCGTTAAGAAGGAGTACACAGTATGAAACAAAATCTCAGTCCCATCAAGCAAACACATTTTGGTATTGCAAGAAAAATCGTATCAAATATGACATCAGAAAGTTGGGAAACAATTCCCCATGCAGTAGTTACATATGAGCCGGAATGCACAAAATTTATGCAGGTTGTTAAGGAACTTAACAAGGACGCAACAAAGGAAACAAAGCTTACCATCAACTCGATTATGCTCCGTGTGATTGTTGAGGGCTTGAAGGTTTGCCCTGCACTTAATGCACATATTAATTTTAACCGCGCTCTTGTAAGAGGATGCGTCACAGAGTTTAAGGAAATCAACATTTCTATGCCGATGATGCTTGACACCGGCGAAATGATGACAATTAATATGCATGATATGCACAAAAAATCAATCAGCGAAATGCAGAACGCAATCAAAAATGCCGCCAAAAGAGCAAACAACTCGGATATGAACGAGGTTATGTTTGAGGTTTCGCTTGACAATACACTCAACGGTCTTAAAGAGGGCAAAATCAAGCAAACAATTTGCCGCCTTATAGGCTCAAAAACCGGCAAGCACAAGGTGCATACACTCAGCGGTGCTGCAAAGAAAAAATACTACGCAATCCCAATTGAGAAAAGACTTACAAAGCATGATATAGAGCAGGGAACAATCACTGTTTCAAATCTCGGCTCAATCTACAGAGAATGGGACGGTATTTGCACGCTTCTCGAAATCATTCCTCCGCAGGTTGCAGCTATTGCAATCGGCTCGATTCAGGATAAGGCGATTGTTGAAAAGGACGGCACAATCCGCGCAGGCAAAAAGATGCCGCTCACAATCGCATTTGACCACAGAGCACTTGACTTGGGTGATGTCGTTCCGTTTATGAAAAAGCTCGACGAGATTTTTGCAAATCCCGAAATTATCAAAGAGTGGGTATAATTATCAAAACACAAAAGCGTTGAAGATTAATGTCTTCAACGCTTTTTATATTATAAGTTATAAGTATTTTCGATTATAAATTCTTATGCATATTGAATTTTATAAAAACGGCGGTGGGTTAATCCTACCGCCGTTTGTGGTTACAGCATTACTGTCTATACTGATTTAATTACATTAATGAAAGATAAAGCTGCTTGATTTCCTCAACGCTTGTATCTCTCGGGTTGCCCGGACGGCAAGCGTCATCATATGCAGACTGTGCAAGAAAATCAACATCCTCCGGCTTAACAATATCCTTAAGGTCTTTAGGAATTCCTACATCCTCAGAAAGTTTTTTAACTGCGTCAACAGCAGCCTTACGAGCCTCGTCAAGAGTCATATCATCAACGCCCTCAACGCCCATTGCCTTTGCAATGTTTCTGTATTTCTCACCTGTTGCAGGAGCATTGTATTCCATAACTGTCGGGAGAATGATAGCGTTTGCAACGCCGTGAGGTGTGTCATAAACAGCGCCGAGCGGATGAGCCATTGAGTGAACAATGCCCAAGCCTACATTTGAAAAGCCCATGCCTGCGACATACTGACCGAGAGCCATACCCTCTCTGCCCTCCGGTGTGTTTTCAACAGCGCCGCGAAGTGATTTTGAAATAATTTCGATTGCCTTGAGATGGAACATATCCGAAAGTTCCCAAGCAGCCTTTGTAATGTAACCCTCGATAGCGTGAGTCAAAGCGTCCATGCCTGTTGCGGCGGTGAGTCCTTTCGGCATTGATGACATCATATCAGGGTCAACAACAGCGATAACCGGAATGTCTTTAGGGTCAACACAAACCATTTTTCTGTTTTTCTCAACATCGGTGATTACATAGTTGATTGTAACCTCTGCCGCTGTGCCTGCGGTTGTCGGAACGGCGATAATCGGAACGCATTTGTTCTTTGTCGGTGCAACGCCCTCAAGAGAAACAACATCCTCAAACTCGGGATTTTTGATGATAATACCGATTGCCTTTGCTGTATCCATTGACGATCCGCCGCCGATTGCGATAATGCAGTCTGCTCCGCTGTTCTTGAATGCTTTAACACCTGTCTGAACATTCTCAACAGTTGGGTTCGGTTTGATTTGTGAATAAATTTCATAGTCGATGGACGCATTGTCCAAAACATCTGTAACTTTTTTGGTTACGCCGAATTTTAAAAGGTCAGGGTCGGAGCAAACAAAGCACTTCTTAAAACCTCTGCCTTTTACCTCTGTTGCAATTTCCTGAATTGCGCCCTTTCCGTGATAGCTTGTTTCATTAAGTACAAATCTGTTAGCCATAATTTCTAACTCCTTCTTCTTAAAAATTTGTTGATATATTTGAGACTTTCTGCCTCTCAACACCTTCATTATATCGCTGAAATTTCAGAATGTCAATAATTTAACAAAGTTCATAATTAAATTTAATATCTTGTTAATTTTTAATAATCACCTGCAATTTGACGGGTTATGCACGCTTTGCGAATAACAATCATCAAAAAAATATTTTTGCCGTTGTTTTTGCTTTTTTATGCGCAAAATGTGCATAAAAAGGTGATTTTCAGCCAAAGGGTGAAGAAAGAAATTTCTTCGGTAACGACAGCAAAGGAAAGGACAGGCTATGCCAAAAAGGAAAAAGACAATTGAAGAGCAAATCAAGCAGGGGCTTACAAATCTTGCCGTCGGCGATGTCAGCGACGCCGTTTCGCTTTTGTTTTTGAGCGAGGACGAGATTTTGCAAAAATTGCCAAAACTCAATTTGTTTAATATCAGCGAAATAAAGCGAGTGAAGGGCGGCGGAATGGAAATTAAGTTTTTCGACAGACTCAAGGCATTTGAAAAGCTGAATGAGATTGTCGCCGTGAGCAACGGCGAAGGATTGAGCTTTTATCGGGCGCTTGAAAAGAGTGTAGAAGAAATGCGGGGCGAAAAGCCTAATGACTGAATTTAAGCCGTTTTCAAAAAAACAGCTCCTTGCGCTGACTTGGTGGTGCAAGGGCAGTCCCTCGGCAGATAAAAACGGAATTATCTGCGACGGCGCAGTACGCTCCGGCAAAACGCTTTGTATGTCGCTTTCGTTTGTCGGCTGGGCGTTTTATCATTTCGGTGACACCGCGTTTGCTCTTTGCGGTAAAACCGTCACCTCTCTGAGACGAAATGTTGTTACGCCTCTTGTTCCGATTTTAAAATCGCTCGGTTTTGCGGTTGAGGAAAAGCTGAGCAGGAATTATCTGACAATCGAAAAAGGCGGAGTGCAAAACAGATTTTATCTTTTCGGCGGTCGCGACGAAAGTTCGGCGTCGCTGATTCAGGGTATGACCCTCGGGGGAGTTCTTCTTGACGAGGTTGCGCTTATGCCGCGCTCGTTTGTTGAGCAAGCGCTTGCAAGATGTTCGCTCGACGGTTCAAAATTTTGGTTTAACTGCAATCCGGAGCATCCTTATCATTGGTTTTATAACGAGTGGATAAAAAAGTCAAATGCTAAGAATATGCTCTATCTTCACTTCACGATGGACGACAATCCGTCCCTTTCAAACGAGGTGAAATGTCGTTACAAAAATCTTTATTCCGGTGCGTTTTATGAAAGATTTATCGAGGGCAAATGGGTTGCTGCGGACGGACTTGTTTATCCCATGTTTGACGCCAAAAAGCATATAAAAGAGGCTGATTCGTTTGACGAATACTATCTCTCGTGCGATTACGGCACGGTCAATCCGTTTTCTCTTGGGCTTTGGGGGCATTGCGGCAAAGCGTGGTACAGAATAAACGAATATTATCATTCGTCACGCGAAAAGGGCGTTCAGCTGACGGATGAGGAATACTATTCGCATCTGTGCGAACTTGTCGGCAACAGAAAAATTACCGCGCTGATTATTGACCCGTCGGCGGCATCGTTCATCGAAACGGTGCGCAGACACGGCAAATATCGAATAATCAAGGCGGATAACGATGTTCTTAAAGGAATCAACCGCGTTTGTCAGGCACTCAAGGATAACGAAATTTACATATCACCCGATTGTACCGATGCGATAAGAGAATTTTCGATTTATCGTTGGGACAATGACATTAAACGCGACGCACCGAAAAAGGAAAATGACCATGCAATGGACGATATTCGATATTTTGTTCAGTCGGTAATCGGCAAGGACAAAAGCGATTATTCGTTTTCGTTTGCGGTAGAAAGGAAGTGAAGTATTGGGTTTATTCGGTAAAAACAAGAAAGACGGCTCAAACGACAAGCCGAAGCAGTCGGCACAAGTTGTTCAGACAGGCTCTGTTTCGTCAAATCCGTTTTATACATTTTCAAACTATACGCCGATGAATGTTGACAACCGCATTTATGCACAACTGCGAGAGGGTGTTCCGATTATCGACAGTGCTATAAACAAGATTGTTCGGCTTATGGGCGGTTTTAGGTTTGAAACAGATAACGAGTCGCTCAGCAATGCCATGAACGAGTTTTTTGCCTGTGTAAATGTAGGCGGAAATCAGCAGGGCATACAGTCATTTGTTGATAGCTATGTTGAACAGCTTTTGACATATGGTACGGCGGTAGGCGAAATAATTGCAGACGAAAACTGCTTTTACGCGCTTTATAACGGCGAGCTTGATGTACTTGAGGTGAAGAGAAAGGACAACGGTATTGACCTTGAATTTTTCAACACTTCGTCGGGCATGGCTCAGCCGATAAGACATCCGAATAATATTTTGTTTTCCGTTTTGAATCCTCAGCCGGGAAAAATTTTGGGCACAAGTCTGTTACGCGGATTGCCGTTTGTCAGTGATATTCTTTTAAAAATTTATTCGACAATCGGCTCAAATTGGGAGCGTGTCGGCAATTTGCGATATGCCGTGACATATAAGCCGCAGGGCGACGGCACGGACGCTGCATTTGCAAAGGAACGCGCAAATCAAATGGCGTCGGCGTGGAAGGACGCAATGTCGTCAAAGGACAGCGTAAAGGATTTTGTTGCGGTCGGCGATGTTAAGGTCAGCGTTATTGGCGCGGACAATCAAATTCTCGACAGCGAAATCCCCGTGCGCCAAATGCTTGAGCAGATTATTGCAAAAACAGGGCTTATGCCGTATATGTTCGGCTTGAGCTGGTCCACAACGGAAAAAATGAGCCAACAGCAGGCAGATATTCTCACAACAGAGCTTGCGGCTTACAGAAGAATAATAACCCCTATACTCAAAAAAATCGGTATGGCATATTTAACCGTTAACGGCATTGCAAATGATGTCGAAATTGTTTGGGACAGGATCACCCTTCAGGATGAAACCGAGCATGCACAGGCACGGTACTATAATGCCATGGCTGATAATTTAATTAAGGAGGCAGATGATGGCTCAGTGTCAAATCCAAAAATGCAAGACCGATGATTCGGATTTGCAAAAAATCAATGCTCTTGCACGCCGCGAGCTTTCGGCTGACGAAATTTATGTGTTTAATGTCACGCTGTGCAGTAATGAGGTTGACAGAGATTACGAAAAATTTTCGATTGAGTCGTTAAAACAGCTTGCACCGCTTTTTATCGGAAAAACGGGAATTTCCGATCATTCGATGAAAAGCTCCGACCAAAAAGCACGCATTTTCGATACATATATCGAAAAGCAGGACGGACGCTTTACTGTTGACGGCGAACCGCTTTGCTGTCTTAAGGCAAAAGCGTATATGCTCAACAACGAAAAAAATGCCTCACTGATTGAGGAAATCGATGCAGGAATCAAGAAAGAGGTTTCTGTTTCGTGCTCAATGAGTAGCAGCAAGTGCTCTGTCTGCGGAAACGACAGAAAAAAGGGCGGATGTTCTCATATTAGGGGTAGGGAGTATAACGGCAAACTTTGCTTTGATACTCTTTCAAACGCCGCCGACGCATACGAATTCAGCTTTGTTGCCGTACCGGCGCAGAGAGAAGCAGGCATCACAAAATCCTTTAAATTCACACAGGAGGAAAATATGCAGGATATTTTGAAATCAATTGAAAACTGCGGCTCTGACATCACTATTTCAAAATCACAGGCTCACAAGCTCCAAAGCTATATAGACGATTTGTCCGAAAAAGCAAGTCTCGGCGAGGCATATAAGGAGGAACTTTCAAAAGAAGTTGTCAAAATGTTTTTGAAAGCTTTTCCGAAAACGGACCCACAGATTTTTTCGTCTTTAACATCGGTTATGACAACTAAGGAACTTTTGGGATTTAAAAACGGTATGTGCGCTCAGGGTCAGGCTCCGGCTCCGCAACTTATGCCGAAGGGGCAAAGGCGCGACACCGAAAAATTTAACCAATATAAAATTTAGGAGGAAATGAATTTATGATTTCTTATAACGGTTACAAAACAAACTGTATCACTATTGAAAACGGCAACGCAAAGGTCGGCGATATTGTCAGCATTGACAGTGACGGCAAGATTTATAAATCAACTAAAAATCAGCCTTTCATCGGGGCTTGTGTTGCTGTCAGAGGAAAATACGCTGTTGTTCAAACGGACGGCTATTACGAGTTTAGAACAGTTGCCACAGCACTCAATTGCGGTTATCGCGGATTTGTCGCGGCAGGCGACAACGCAATTGACATCGGTGATATAAGTGCTGCCGGCAGAACATTTCTTGTTCTCAAATATGACGGAGAAAATAAAACCGTCGGCATTGTACTTTAATTTTCAGAAAGGATGATTTTATATAATGGCATACGATAATTTAAAACTTGAAAAAGGATTATACACAACCGGCAAGAGTTTTACACAGGCACTCGAGGCGCTTGATCCGTCTGAAAACTATGTCGGCACAGAACTTGAGGGACTTGACGCTTATCAGCGCCAGCTCAAGCGTTTCAACATAAAGGTTTCGGGTTTTGATTCCGATTGCGTTGCAAAATTCTTTACTACAAGCGATTCAGCGGCACTTTTTCCGGAGTATATTTCAAGAGCCGTTAGGCAGGGCATTGATTCAAATAACACCGTTGACAAAATTGTTGCTACAACCACAATCATTGATTCTCTTGATTACAGATCGGTTGAAACGGTTACTTCGATGGAGGACAAAATGCTCGCATTTGTCGGTGAGGGTGCAAAAATCCCGGAAACGGTTATTAAAACAAAGGACAAACTTACACCGCTTCATAAACGCGGCAGAATGCTTGTTGCGTCATACGAGGCTGTTAAATTTCAAAAACTTGATTTGTTTACCGTAACATTAAAGCAAATCGGCGCACAAATCGCAAGGTCACAGTTTTTTGATGCCTTTGAGGCTATCAATGATTCAAATTGCCCAAAATATACCCTTGCGGGTGAGAATTATACATATTCCGATCTTGTTGATTATTGGTGCAGTTTTAATCCGTATAGGCTCACAACATTGATTGGCGGCAAAACCAGTATTCTTCAGCTCCTTAATATGAACGAATTCAAGGACGCCGCCGCAGGACTTAAATTCCACGCAACGGGCGATATGATTACTCCGTTCGGTGCCGAAATTGTTCATTGCAGAGAGCTTGACGAGTCGCCGATAATGCTCGGCTTAGATAAAAACTGTGCTGTCGAAAAGGTGCAGGCAGGCGGGGTGTCAACAGATTTTGACAAGCTTATAGACCGTCAACTTGAGAGAGCGTCTATTTCAACAATTACCGGCTTTTCGGTTATTTATCCCGATGCCGCAAGATTTATTGCTCCTGAGGGAGTATAAACATAGCTTATGGTTGATGTTGAAAAAGTAAAACGCATTACGGTTTTGCTCGGCGGATATGATGACGGCGAGATTGAAAAATACTCTCCTATTATTGAAAATGCGGTTGCAGTTATCGGCTCTCTGCTTGCAAATGCAGAATTTGAAGCAGATACCAGAGCCGTATATTTGGCGGCGGCGAGGGCAAATTACGATGTTGTGCTTGCCGTTAATTCGTATGACGGTGACAATGTTTCTTCGTTCACTGCGGGCGATGTCAAAATCGTTGAGAGCGACACTGTCGCATATGCCGAGCGGCTTTATAAAAACGCACAAAATGCGTGTAAGGACATTCTTGCCGACAGCGGCTTTTGCTTTAAGTGCGTTTGAGCCTCAATTTATGAAAGGTGATGTTTATCAATGATTGACAAGAGTTCACTTTGCAAAAGGTATTTTAATCTGCTCGGCAAAGAGATGAGCCTTGTTAAGAGCGATGGCGGCAGAGACACTGTCTTTGCCGTTGTCAACCAAACTTGGCGCAAAAACAAGTCTCGATTTGAAAACAATGCAACCGCGGCAGGCTTTTATTATAACGATTATTATACATATTTCGGACCGAGCGATTTTGATATTTACAATATAAAGGACAACGATTATTTGATGTTTGACGGTGTTAAATATGAATTTATCAGGCGTGAACGAGTGATTATCGGCGGCAGAGTTCAGTTTTATACCGGAATTTTGAAACGCATAGCCGAGGAGGATGACGATGTTTTTTGATGAAAAGATTGACGAAACAATTGAAATCCTGAAAAGAGATTCGTTTTTTGACGATATGCGGATTATAAAAGCGTATCCGTGTGCGACAAAGCCGACAAGACTTGAAAAAAATATAATTGCCGTGTCGCCCGGAGAAACGGTGATGAATAATATTTCCGTAGGTCAATGTGTGCTGTACGGGAATTATGAGATACGCTTTGACATATTTGTTTCTCAGCGAAACGGTGCTGAGAGTTTGGCAAAAATCGCAAGCAGAATAATTCACGATTCGCTTTTTAAGCATCCTGCAAAGATAGAAGTTTCAAACACCTCAGCATACAACGCAATCGGCGCTTTCACTCTCAGGTGTACCCTGACTTTCGCCGGTACGGACTTAATATAAAGGAGTGAAACCTATGGAGAATACAGAATTTGATTACGATTCAGCTCGCTTAATGAGCGACTATTATTGCCTTGATTCAAGGCGTTATGACACATCGGGAGGCGAATGATGCAAGCAATAACAATGACATACAAAGGCTTTTGCTTTGACGCAAACCCTGCCTATATAAAGGCGGAATATTCAAAAAACATTGCGTCAAAATCTGTCCTTTTTAAATCGGCAAAACAGCAGGAGATTTCGTTTAAAGCGGCAAAAATCAAGGGCAACGGCAAATTTGTCGGCTCAAATGCCGGCGAAAAAGCACACGAACTTATTAAGGTGTTTCAGTCAAAAGGCTCCTCATTCTTGTTTTCCCACGATTTGCCGCCGATGAGAGCATATTTTTCATCGCTCGACATTTCATACAACGCAGTTGAGGAATGTGTTGATTATTCGTTTGAGTTTATTGAGGATTCCGATGCAAAAAATCCCATTCGCAATTTCGGCTACACATTTGCGCTTGCCAATGAAAATCTATATGACATTGCAAACAGAACATCTGTCGGCGTTGAAAAGCTTTTCAAATGCAACAATTATCCCGATTTGTTTTCTGTTCGCGAGGGGGATAAGGTATGGCTGAGTTAAGTTTTGTTTGCTATACGCCCCAAAATGAGAAAATCAGCGTTGACGGCGTCGTATCTTACGAGCTTTCAAAAACGGCGCAGGCACCTGCCGACGGATTGAGACTGACATTTTTAAGCGATAAAAAACTTCCGTGCATAAACCGAGTTTTGGCTTATGACGGCGATGAACTTATTTTTAACGGCATTGCCGACACGCAACGCCAAAGCGTTACCTCGACAGGAATATCCTGCTTTGTATATGCACGCTCGACGGCTTGCATTTTGCTTGATAACGAAGCAAAGCCCTATACTTATGACAGTCCATCGGCAATTTTTCTGTTTAACAGGTATGCAAGGGATTTCGGCTTCAAATCAAAACTGCCGTCCGTTTGGTGCGACACATATTATCAGGTGGGTAAGGGCACATCGTGCTACGGTGCGATAAACGATATGGTGTATGCTTTGACGGGCAAAAATGTGCTTGTTACCCCTCAAAATGAACTGTGTGTGCTTAATGAAAATGCTGTCGTTAATATGGAGCACTACAATGTTTTGAGCAAAAAATATGTTATCAACCGCGGTGACGCTTATTCTCAAATCGACTATATGACAGATGATGAAAACGGATATTCTCACCATTTTAAAAGCCGCTTTTTTGAAAGTGAGGGTATCAGCCGTTCTAAAAAAATCAATCTTTCCGCACTGCCCATATGGCAACAAAAGCGCAAACTGAAAAATCTTTTGTCAAGCAGCAGTGATAATTATGAAACGGTTGAACTTGTTTTGGAGGGAATACACAATTTCAATCTTTATGACCGAGTAAAATGCGACGGCACGATAGATGACGGCGACGATTTTTATATCAGCGATATTTGTATTTCGGCAAAGACAGATTATTGCAAAACGAGGATAACGGCGTCAAAATCAATTGATTTGCGGGAGGTTAACTATGTGGCTGAGTAAAATGCTTTCAAAAAGCGATAAAACCATGACAGCCGAAAGCGGAAGCGTTACACTGTCAGACAAAAACACCTGCGAAATCGGCGCCTCGGTGTGTCAGCGCGATATTGATTCGTATTCTCCGTACGGCTACAGCTCAAGGGCGCCGCGCGGCGAAAAAATCATACTTGTTCCGTCTGCAGACGGTCAGGTTATGCTCGGCACTGCGGAGGATGCCTCGTCGCTTGAAAGCGGCGAAATTCGCATTGCTTCAGCCGGCGGCGCAAAAATAATTTTAAAAAATGACGGTACGGTTATCATCAATTCAATGATAATCGGCAAGGACGGTGTGATAAAAAATGACAAATAAAATAATTGACGGCGATTATGTCAAATCAAACGGTGCCGCAAGATTGCAAACGGTTGATTACATCGATGAGGTGCTTCAAAATGCAAAAATCATTTTGACTGCACACCGCGGCGAATTTTATCCGAACAAGGACTTCGGCAGTCTGATTTCGACAATCAACGCACAGCCGACAGCCGAGTATGCACTTTGCTATGCAAGGCAGGCGCTCGGCGCCCTTGACGGCGTTTGCGTGAAAGCGGCAACGGTCGGAGAAAACGAGATTACATTTACAATCGCTGTTAACGGAACAGAAGGGCAGGTGAGTGTTGATTTTGAAAATAACATATGATGAAATACTTAATAATATGAAAAACGCATTTTATGAGAAAAGCGGAGAAAATGTTGACTTGATGAGCGACCTTGGTGCAAGGTTTCAGGCTGTCGCGTCGGAGCTTTATTCGCTTTCGTGCTACGGCGACTATATTCTTCGCCAGTCGTTTCCGCAAACGGCAAGCGGCACGGAGCTTGGCTATCATGCCGCTCTTCGTGACATTACGCGCAAGTCTGCGTCAAAATCAAGCGGAGAGTTGACATTTTATGTTGATGAGCCGATAGAAACGGAACTTACGGTTCCAAAAGGAACTGTTTGTTCTGTAAAGGACAGTCCGTATATTCAGTTTGAAACAAGGGGTGAGGCTGTTATTTCGGCCGGCGAAACGGAAATAAGCGTTTCGGCAAGTGCAATTGCCGCAGGTGCGCAGTATAACGCAAAAGCGCAAACAATCACCGTTATGGTCGATTGCCCAAATGGTATTTCCGGCGTTAGAAATGATGAGGCATTTATCGGCGGCACGGATGACGAAACGGACGAGTCACTGCGCAGACGAATTTTGAGCGCATACTCCGTTGCTCCGACAGGTGTCAACGAAAGTGCTTTTGAGCAGGCTATAACAAGGATTGACGATGTTGTCGACTGCAAATTTATGCGCAGTAATGCTCTTTACACAATCTATTTGCGCACCAAATCCGGTACACTCCCGATTTCGCTTTCAAACAAGGTTTCAAATGCCGCCCAAATCATAACTATGGCAGGGTGTTATTCGACAACAAAGCTTGCAAGCGAACTTCCCACTGATTTGTGCGTTTATATCAACAAATCGGCTTTTGAGAATGAAAAACTCAAATCTGCTCTGATAGAGGAGATTAAGCGGTATTTTGACCGCCTTAAAATCGGTGAGTCGCTCAATTTGAATAAGTTGATTTATTCGCTTATGCGTGACGAGTCACTGACATATTGCAATATTACCGATAAAAACGGCAAGGGCGGTTCTGTGTGGTGTTATGACACATCGTATTTGACACCCGGAGAAATTAAGGTGGCGGCGTATGACGAGTGAGTATGAAAGAATGAAAGGACTGCTCGAGGGTCTTGGGCTTTCGTTCAAAGAAAACGGTATAACAAATGCAGAAATTTATGCGTATGCAATGGGCATTGAAACAGTCAAAAACCGCCTTAAAAATGCCTACGATTCTGTTTTTATCAACACAAAGGGCAATTATAATATGCAAGGCTATATTGATTTGCTTGATATTGACACCGAAAGATACGGCGACGAGCTTATAAAACAGCAGATTATTGAGCGACTTTCAATGCCGTTTTGCGATTACAGGGCGGACGATTTTAAGTGTGCATTTTCGCGCGTCGGCTCGGGCAAATGCACTGTAAGCAACAAGCAAACTGTGTTTTCGGGTGTTAAGCAAAAGGATTTGCACCGCCTCGGTCTTTTTATCAAAAGCTATATTTTGATGTGCACCGATGCGTTGTTTGACGGCGACGGAATGAATTTTGATTCGTGGGACGAGTGGAGTCAAACTTTTGACACATATGATAATTTCGGCTTGCCGTGCAGTGTACTTGAAACTTTAAGGAGTGATATTATTGAGTAGTTCAGCAAAAACTGAAAAAATGGGGCTTAATCAGTGGCAAGGCACCGATGTCCCCAAGCGAAACGATTTTAATACAGACAATCAAAAAATTGAGGATTTTGTGACAACGCATACAGAAAATACTGTTTTGCACACAACACAAGCCGAAAAAAATGTTTGGAACAATGTTTATTCAATCCAAACCTTTTTCGGCAACAATGCAAATTCAAGAGTCATAACATGTACGGCTGATTTTACGCCGCGCGTTGCGATTGTTTTTGCGCACGGATACACGCCGCAGGTTGTTGATATTGCAAACGAGTCTGACTATAACTATTTCGGCATTGCCACAAACAGCGGCTCAATGTTCGGAGTTTCGCTTTCAGGCAAAAATCTTACTGTGAATCAATCGACCACGGCACTTTCCAATGTCGAATACAGAAACTTAAACCTCAAGGGCGTTATGTATGTTTGCATATTTTTCAGATAATATTTATATCAAATAGACAATTTGTTTAAAAATGATTTATATTTTTCTAATATAATGTTGCATTTGACATATATTTAATGTAAAATAAAAACATTAATGTTTTAGGAGGTTCCGTTAAATGAAAGACGAAACAAAAAGATACGGTGACGAAGCGTATGAAATCGTTAATTATGCGGCGAAAACGGTAGGCTCAAGGCTTCCGGGTTCTGACGGTGAAAAAAAATACGCTGACTACATGGGTGAAAAACTCCGCGAAATCGGTATCGAGCCGAAGCAGGAAGAGTTTTTCGTTTCTCCGCGTTCATCAATCGGCGGCTTGTCATATGCAGGCTGGGTAGGTGTTATTTTGAGCGGCCTTACATACATTGCTCTTCAAATCACTTCTCTTTGGATTGGTATGGCGTTTGCATCTGTTTGCGCAGTTATTTGGCTTGTTTTCAGTTGTTTCTTCTACAAAACATGGTTTGATATGTTCTTCCACAGAGAAATTTCTCAAAACACGTACGGCGAGCTTGTTCCCGAGGACGGAAAATATGATTACACAATTATTCTCTCCGGTCATACAGACACAAGTTGGACATGGCGCCACTCCGAGCATGCACACAAATATAAGGACGACAATCCTGCAATGGGTTTGATTGCAACTTATGCAAAGGTTGGCTTCGGTGCAATATGTTTCTTCTTTATGTGCTTAGTTTCAATCTTTATGGCTGTTGTTTATACCGGCGATCTTTGCCACGCAACATGGGCGCAAAACATCATTGATTCAACAGCGTTCAACAATTTCAGAATTGCAATGCATTTTGTTCCGATTTTAACTGCTATCGGCTCAATGTTTGTTGTTATGTGGGGCGACCCGAATGAGAGAAACGCATCAAGAGGTGCTATGGATAACGCAACAGGCTGTGCACTCAGCTATGAGGTTATCAAATACTTTAAAGAGCACCCTGACAAGCTCCCAAAGGGCTGCCGTATTGTAGACCTCAATGTCGGCTCCGAGGAAGCAGGCTTACGCGGTTCAATGGCATTTGCGGATGCTCATAAACACGATGACCTTACAAAAAACGCTTGGAATATCAATATCGACTCTGTTGCCGACGAAGGATATTTCGAGGTTGTTATCAAGGACGATTGGCAGGGCTGTCGCTTTGATACCGATATGGAAAAAATGTTTAAAGACACTTTTAAGGAAATGGGTATCGAAAGTAAGACAAACGGTTGTATCCACAACCCGGTCGGCGGCTGTGACTCAACACCTATGACAAAGGCAGGCATCAAATCGGTTACATTTGCCGCTCAAAATCCAATGCTTACATATTATTATCACACATGGCACGATATGCCGGAGCGTTTCAGCGCAGAAACAGTAGGTCAGGGCTTTGATGTAGTTCTCAGTGTAATTGATAAGATTGCCGCTTTCCAAGAGGAAAAGGGCTTTAACGGACCTCAAAAGAAGTAATTTAATCACATTACAATTACATAAAAAACGGCTCCCGTTCATTGATTTGAACGGGAGCTTTTTGTATTATTCGCTTTTTTGTGCAAATTCCGCCTTGCCCTCGGGGGTGTCGCGATAGTATTGCGTGAATGGGTGAAAACGCTCCTTTTCTTCCCAAATGCGTTTTGCTGTCGGCGCCCATAATGCCGCGTATTCATCGCATTTTGAACATAGTGTTTCAGCCGACTCCGGTGCGGTTAGGTTTGTCGATTTTGCACCTGTTTTTTCAATAATATTTCTCAAAGCCTGCGGATTTTCAAGCATAGGGCAGGGACGCAGCATATTGTCGTTAAACGGCTGACCCTTGTAATACTGCTTAAACAGCGGCGAGCGCAAGCATTCAAGCACGGACTTTTCGCGAATGTTGGCATCGCTGTAATGAATAAATACGCACGGCTCGGCGTCCCCCTCACTGTTGATGTGAAAATAATTTCTGCCGCCTGCTATACATCCGCCGACAAATTCGCCGTCATTTTGAAAATCAACCGTGAAAATCGGCTTGCCGTGGCTTTTGTTGCGCTTATCTCGGATTGCCCTGTAAACATATTCGCGTTGTTCGGGAGTGAGTAAAAGCGATGTGTCGGCATCCGAGCCGATTGGCATATAGTGAAAATACCATGCAAATTTTGCGCCGTTTTCAATCTCCATATTATAAAACTCGTCGGAGGTAACAGCTTTGTAGTTTGCACTTGTGTAGCAAACTGAAGTGCCGAAAAGGCATTTGTGTTTTTTAAGAAGCCTCATAGCCTCGACAACCTTTTCGTAAACACCGTCGCCGCGGCGCATATCGGTTGTTTCGCGAGTGCCCTCGACCGAGAGTGCAAGTGCAAGATTGCCCGCCTTTTTCATATCTTCGCAAAACTGCTCGTCAACAAGCGTGCCGTTTGTAAAAGCAAGAAAAATGCAATCTCTGTTTTCGCCGACAAGCGTTAAAATATCTTTTTTTCTTACGAGCGGCTCTCCGCCTGTGAACATAAAGAAATGCGTTCCGAGCGCTTTTGCCTCTGATACAACTTTTCTCATTTCATCAAGTGAGAGGTTTGATTTGTGACCGTATTCAGCCGCCCAGCAGCCCTTGCATTTGAGGTTGCAAGCCGATGTCGGGTCCATCAAAATTACCCACGGAATGTTGCAACCGAGTTTTTCTCTGTTTGAGCGCAGCGTAGATGTGCCGATATATCCGGCGTCTATCGCAAAGGTGAGCGCAATGCTTTTGAATTGCTCACGGTCAATATCCTCAAGCCCGTTGAAAAGATAATCGTGCCAAATATTGCTTTTGTTTGTGATAATATCAATCGGAGCTGTAAATGTGCTTGCCGGAAAAATGTTTTTTGCAACAAGTTTTGCAAGTTTCACAAGTTTAAGCATATTAGCCTCGGGGTTTTTATACATATAGTCCACAAGCCTGTTTCCGAGTCTGTGGAGTGTGCTTGCCTTGAGTTTCATAAGAAGCCTTTCCGCGTGTTACATTGATTCCGGTGCGTCAATTTTGAGCATTGTCAAAATGTTTTTGATTGTACTTTTAACTGCCGTGCAAAGATAAAGTCTTGCGTTCATCAGCTTTTTATCTTCAACCATAACACGCTGTGCGTTGTAGAATTTGTGGAACAGTGTTGCAAGCTCAACAACATAGTGGGTGATTTTTGCGGGGTCATATCCCTTTGCAGCCGAAATGATTTCGTCGGTAAGGTTTGCAAGGTGGGATATAAGTTCTCTCTCCTCTGATGAGTTGAGTGCATTAAGTTCCTCAACGCTCGGAATTGTCATTTCAAAACCCTGTTCCTTTGCCTTGCTAAGAATTGAGCAAATTCTTGCGTGTGCATACTGAACATAGTATACAGGATTTTCACTGCTCTGTTTTGCCGCAAGTTCAAGGTCAAAATCGAAGTGAGAGTTCGGCTCTCTTAAATTGAAGAAAAATCTTGCCGCGTCAATCGGCACTTCATCAAGCAATGTGTTGAGCGTGATTGCCTTGCCCGAACGCTTTGAAAGTTTGATTGTTTCGCCGTCGCGTACAAGTCTTACCATCTGCATGATTACAATATCAAGTCTGTCTGCGTCAAGACCGAGCGCGGTCAAAGCCGCTTTCATTCTCGGAACATATCCGTGGTGGTCTGCGCCCAAAACATCAATAGCCTTGTCATATCCTCTTGTTACAAGCTTGTTGTAGTGATATGCAATGTCGGGCACAATGTATGTCGGCAAACCGTTTGCGCGCACAAGTACAATGTCCTTGTCGTTGCCGAATTCGCTTGCCTTGAACCAAAGCGCACCGTCCTGCTCGTATGTTACGCCCTTTTCTTTGAGCGTGTTGATAACCTTTTGAACGGAGCCGTCGTTGTGGAGCGATGATTCTCTGAACCACTTATCATAAACGATTCTGTATTTCTTTAAATCTCTTTCAAGTCCGTCGATGTTTTTCGGCAACGCATAGCCTACAAGCGCGTCTCTTCGCTCCTTGCTTTCGGTGTCTGCATATTTGTCGCCGTTGATTTTGTAAAATGCCTTTGCGTGCTCGGTAATGTCTGCACCGTGGTATGCGTCCTCAGGCATTTCGATTTCTTTGCCGCAAAGCTGAAGGTATCTCACCTCAAGCGAGGTCGCAAATTTTTCGATTTGGTTGCCTGCGTCGTTGATATAAAATTCTCTTTGAACATAATATCCTGCCGCATCAAGAACGGATGCAAGGCAGTCGCCTATTGCGCCGCCCCTTGCGTTGCCTATGTGCATAGGTCCCGTCGGGTTTGCCGATACAAACTCAACAAGCATTTTTTTGCCGTTGCCGTAGTCGGACCTGCCGTAGTTTTCACCTTGTTCAACGGCATCTAAAACGATTCTTGAATAATAATCGTCCGAAAGATAAAAATTGATAAATCCCGGACCTGCAATTTCGGCTCTGTCGATAAGCGTGCCGTCAAGGTCGAGTGAATTAACTATTGATTCGGCAATCATTTTCGGCGCTTTGTGATAGCATCTTGCGCCTGCCATTGCAATGTTTGTTGAAAAGTCACCGTTTTTCTTGTCCGACGGCTTTTCAATTATGAATGACGGCATATCGCTCTCGGGAAGTTCTCCCTTTGCCGTTGCGCTTTTAACGGCGGCAATGATTATTTCATTTAATTTATCCTGTGTTTCTTTTACTAATTTTGACATTGCTGTTTCTCCTGCTTTTTCTTTTGGTGCTTAAGCTTTACTCTAACCTCGTTTTGTGATGTTAGCGCACCGTTTACATCTATATCGTAGCAAAAGCGAAATTCGCCTTCGTGGCCGTCATAATCGGTTTCAATACTTCTGCCGTAAACGCCCATGAGCAAATCGCCGTATTCCGTGCCGTATTTGCAAAGGTTTCGCTTTGCTCTTTCAATAATAAGGCACGAGCTGTAAGGACCGGAACGCAACATTTCAACATTCTTTTCGTCCTTTGAAATGCTCAACTTTGCCGAAATCGGCTTGTGCGGCGGCTCTTGCTGCTCTTTGTATCTTATGATGTATGTATCGTCGGTTTCCTCGAGTGTGCCGATTGTTGTCAGCTCAATGCTGTCGTCATGGTCGGGTCCGTATATTTGTTTGCCCGTTATTTTAATAAGTGCTTTTTTAGCCATTTTTATACCTTCTGCTAAATAATTCCGCCGCGTTCAAACGCAAGGTCAATCCATCTGTCGATAAGCTCGGTGTATGAAACGCCAACAGCCTCAAAAAGTTTTGGATACATACTTATCGGTGTCTGACCCGGAATTGTGTTTATCTCGTTAAGCAAAACTCTCTCGTCGCCCTTGGTAACAAAAAAGTCGCATCGGCTCATTCCCTCGCAACCGAGTGCTTTGTATGCGTTGAGTGCCGCCGTGCGCACCTCGTCGCGCTTTTCCTTGCTTATAAGCGCAGGAATGTGAAGTTCCGATTCGGGGTTATTGTATTTTGAATCAAAGTCATAAAATTCTGCCGCCGAAACTATTTGACCTACTTCTGCGGCAACAGGCTCGTCATTACCCAAAACAGCACACTCAACCTCGTATCCCTCGATAAACTCCTCAAGGATTACCTTCTTGTCTTCTTTAAGTGCCGTTTCAACGCCTGCCTTAAGTTCATCTTCGTTGTGAGCTTTGCTTATGCCGACCGATGAGCCTGCATTTGCCGGTTTGACGAAAATCGGGAATCCGAGCTTTTCAACTGCCGATTTAATGCATTTTTCGGTATCTTTTCTGTATTCGTATTTTGTGAATGAACACCATTTTGCCTGGTCGATTCCGAATGCGTCGGCAACTGCATTTGTAACTGCCTTATCCATGCATGAGCCGGACGATGTTGCATCACAGCCGACAAACGGAATTTGCGCAAGCTGAAATAAGCCCTGAATTGTGCCGTCCTCGCCGTTCTTGCCGTGCAAAATCGGGAATGCGACATCAATTTTTATTTGTTCGCCGTCTTCGGTTACTATTCCGTGAATTTTCGAGTCGGGGGATATGTATGCTTTTTTGAGCGATTTTGAATCAAGCCATTTGTCCTGCGGCAAAAGTGCAATGTCATCATTGAATAAATACCATTCTCCGACTTTTGTTATGCCGAGCATATAAATGTTGTATTTGCTTTTGTCTATATTCGACAAAACACCGTTTGCCGAAATACAGCTTATATCGTGTTCGGATGATGCTCCGCCGAATATTACCGCCAAATTTTTCTTCATTATATATTCACCTTGGTTTTAGTTTAATATTTTGCATTATATTTTAGCATATTGATTTTTTAATATCAATATACAATTATAACTTATTTTATATCTTTACATTATCCATTTATATGTAAATTTCACATTCGCAATTTGACCTGCCAACCGTAAAGTGGTATAATATCATTTAATTTTTGATGAATAAAAAAGACAATTCGTCTTTGGAGATAAATATATGAAAAAACTAACCTCACTTATTCTTGCGGTGATAATGCTTTTCTCGGCACTTTCCGTGCAGTCTGCGGCGTATGCGTCGGGCAGGAAGTTTGCACTTGACCGCCTTCAAACAATTCAAAAGACAAAGGGTTATATTCCTAAGCAAACAGCTGCCGTCACAGGCAATTGCTACGGCTTTGTTTCCTCCGTGTGCGGCAAACTCTACGGCGTTCAGTATAACGGCGAGGGACTTTACAATTCGTATAAGTGCCGCCACTCAAGCGGAAACTACAAAACGGTTTCGACATATACAAACAAAAACAGCACTATTACGCGCTCCGATGCCGACAAAATCATCAGTTTTTTTGTTGATAATGCAGTTACGGGTGATATAGTCCATTTCGGCGCACTTCAAAAAACAAATTCGCACACCTTTATGGTGCAAAGTGTCGATAACGAAAAAATGGTTATCTACCATTCAAACTATGCCTCAAAGGGCAATACCTCAAATACATGCCATTTCGACACGATTTATTGGGATTCTTTCAGGTCGTCGCCGACAAAAAGTGCCACAGCCTCAAATGGTGATTATTCGCTCAACGCAATGTTTTATGCCAAAATGAGCGGCGGTCTCGGCATAACGATTAACAGATATACAAAGTATGAAAGCAAATTCTATCTTTTAAAGGTCACTGTTCCGTCGGTTGACTGCATCAATGCCTCAACAACCTCGCTCAAGCTCCAATGGAGCGAAATCAGCGGTGCGTCGAAATATCAAATTCAGTATAAAAAATCGACTGATTCATCATTTGCGAACGCCTCGACTGGTTGCACTTCAACTTCGTTTGTGCTCAAAAATCTCACGCCCGGCGTTACATACGATTTTAAGGTCCGCGCAAATATCGGCGGCAAATGGATGGATTACAGCGATGTCGAAAGCAAAAAAGTTGTGCCTCCTGCAGTGTCGGGGGTCAAGTTTTCAACAACTGCCGACGGCTTAAAACTGTCTTGGTCAAGCCTCAACGATTTTACGGGCATTAAGGTGCTTAGAAGCAATTCTCAGTCAGGTACATATTCGCAAATCGCACAGTTTGCCCCCGCTTCATCATATGTCGACACAAATGTTGAATACGGCAAAACATATTACTACAAAATCATTCGCTATTACGGCGATGACGGCATATCGTCAACCTCCGCCGTTAGTTCGGGTGCGTACAAGCTCACCGCTCCGTCGGTGTCGGCTGTCAGAAACGATTCGCGCACAATCACTTTTACCGTCAAAGGTAACAGCTCCGCTAAATCTTATGTTTACAGCGTGTCCGATTCGCACAGCAATCCGATTGTTGACGAAACGGAGAACGATTCAAACACCGTTCAAATCGAAAATCTTGCCGTAGGCGAGATTTATACGCTCAACATTGCCGAAAAATCAAATGTCGGCACAGGCGATTTTGCAACCAAATCTATCAAGGCAGGCTCGACTGCGATTAAAAATGTCAAGGCAAACGCAGTTTCAAACGGCGTTCAGGTTAAATATGACACTCAGTTTGACGCCTCGGGATATTATGTTTATCGCAGTGAAAGCGCGTCATCGTGCTATAAGCGAATCGGCGATGTTCAAAATGCACAGCAGGGCACATTTACCGACAAATCGGTGAAATATAATAAGCAGTATTATTATAAGGTCAGCGCGTATATTATACGAAACGATGTTAAAAACGAGGGCGAAATTTCGCTTGCCTCGTCGGGAGTCAAAAATTCTCTTTCAGCACCGAAAATTACCGCCGCATCGAGAGTTAACTCCTCGTCAATCAAGGTTTCGTGGTCGCGCGTGGCAAACGCACAAAAATATACACTTGTCTATAAGGCTGACGGTGGCAAATGGAAAAGATATTCCTCGACAACAGGGACAAGCGTAACCGTAAAAAAACTTTCGGTCGGAACAAAGTATCATTTCAAGGTCTATGCCTCAAACAGCATCGGCTCAAGCTCATATTCCGCCGAAAAAACGCAAACCGCTTTGCCTGCGGCTCCAGCAAGACCGTCACTCAAAAAACAAAGAGGCTCAATTAAGGTTTCGTGGAAAAAAAGTTCGGACGCATCGGGCTACAAAGTTTACCGTGCTACATCAAAAAACGGGTCATATAAGCTTGTCAGATCAATAAACGGCAAAAACACAACCTCGTTCACCGACAGATTGGTTAAGAAAAACAAAACATATTACTATAAGATTCGCGTATTTACCACGAAGAACAAAAAGTCGCACAATTCGTCAAAATCGGCTTATTCCTCGTTAAAATACTGAAAAAATTTATTATAATTCGGCTTTGATTTGCGAATTTTTATAACAAATCACTAAATTTTTACATTATTCGATAAAATGCTTGACAATGGTTTGATTTTCTTATATAATCACTACCGATATAAATTTTAAGTATCAAATAACCCCCGATGGTCGGAGGGAGGGAATATCGTGAGCCAGGTAAAAGTTAAGGAAAATGAATCTCTTGACAGCGCACTCAGAAGATTTAAGCGCCAGACTTCTCGTGATGGTATCATCCAAGAAGTAAGAAAGAGAGAGCATTACGAAAAGCCTTCGGTAGCTCGTAAAAAGAAGAGCGAGGCTGCTCGCAAAAGAAAGTATAAGTAAGCAATTAGGAGCGAAATTTATCGCTCCTTTTGTTATTTTGGTGGTTTTATGAAGATTTTAGTTTTAAATGGTCCCAATCTCAATATGACAGGAATCAGAAAAAAAGATGTCTACGGCGCAGAAACTCTTGACGATATTAATGCTCAGCTTAAGGCTTACGGCGAGTCAAAGAACGCCGAAATGTCGTTTTATCAGTCAAATCACGAGGGCGATATTATCGACCTGATTCACAAAAGCAAGGATGAGTATGACGGCGTTATCATCAACGCAGGCGCTTATACTCATTATTCATACGCCATTCGCGATGCTATCGAGGCTGTATCAGATTACACACCGTTTGTAGAGGTGCATATGAGCGATATTCACAAAAGAGAGGATTTCAGAAAAATTTCTGTCATCACACCTGTTTGTGTTAAACAAATTTGCGGCTTCGGCAAAGATAGTTATAAAATGGGTATTGATTTATTGCTTAAAATACTGTAAAATAAATTAGTAATATTTTGATTATACAATTCACGGAGGTATAAATATGATTTCAGCAGGCGATTTCAGAAATGGTGTAACCTTTGAGGAAGACGGCAATGTTCTTCAGGTTATCGAATTTCAGCATGTAAAACCCGGCAAGGGCGCCGCATTTGTAAGAACAAAAACAAAGAATGTAATTACCGGCTCGGTAGTTGAAAAAAGCTACAACCCATCTGCCAAGTATCCTACAGCTTATATCGAGAGAAAGGAAATGGCTTATTCATATAATGATGACGGACTCTATTATTTTATGGATAACGAAACTTTCGATATGATTCCCGTTGCAGAGGCTGATCTTCCCGACAGTTTCAGATATGTTAAGGAAAACGATGTTTGCAAAATCCTTTCATACAAAGGCAAGGTTTTCGGCGTAGAGCCGCCGACATTCGTAACTCTCGAGGTTACACACACAGAGCCGGGCCTTAAGGGCAACACGGCTACAAACACATTGAAGCCTGCAACTGTTGAAACAGGTGCAGAGATTCGTGTTCCGCTTTTCATCAACGAAGGCGATATGATTAGAATTGACACCCGTACCTGTGAATATATGGAGCGTGCATAATATGGATACAACAGAAGCTTTGGGCTATCTCAAGGGCTTGCTTGACGGCCTTGATTTAGACGAAAACAAAAAAGAAACAAAGGTTTTCAAGGCAATCGTTTCCGTTCTCGACAATCTCAATGAGGATGTCCTCGATATTACAGAGGAGCTTGACGCTGTCGAGGAACAAATTGACGATATTGATAACGACCTTTGCGACCTTGAAGAAATTGTTTATGACGATGATTTCAGCGATGTTGACGATGAGGACTATGAGGATTACGAAATCACATGTCCTGCATGCGGCGCAGAATTCACCGTTGACGAGGACACTGTTCTCGAGGGCAATTTTGAGTGTCCGTCCTGCGGCGAAACTCTCAATTTCGAGTTTGAAGAGGACGATACAGAGGAATAATTTAATCCTAATAAAAATTAAACGACTGCTTCGGCTAAACACCGTTGCAGTCGTTTTTTGTTATTTGTTAATCATATCAATAAAATATTTGTGAACGGATAAATCATCCGTCAACTCGGGGTGAAATGCCGTGGCAAGGAATTTGCCCTGCCTTGCCGCAACGATTTTGCCGTCAACCCTTGCAAGCACATCGACTCCGTCATTGACGGCGGCAATGTACGGCGCGCGGATAAATACCATCGGAATTTTGCCCAAGCCCTTAAAATCCTCTGTTGTATCAAAGCTTCCAAGCTGTCTGCCGTATGCGTTGCGCTTTGCCGTGCAGTCAATAAGCCCCAAACCGTCACAGCGTGCGTCACCGGTTTGCTTCGACATAAGGATAAGCCCTGCGCAGGTGCCGAATACAGGCATACCGCTTGCGGCATATTCAAGTATTTTGTGCCTTATATCAAGGTCGTCAAGCAGTTTGCTCATAACCGTGCTTTCTCCGCCCGGAATAATCAAGCCGTCCGGCATTTCATCAACGTCCTTCGGCTGACGGATTTCAAACGCGTCAACCGAAAGTTCATTCAACTTTTTGATATGCTCTTCAAACGCTCCTTGCAGAGCAAGAACACCGATTTTCATAATATTATGAGGATTATTGTCCTCTTTCCTCCATAATGATTTTGATTTCATTTTCGTTAATACCTACCATGGCTCCGCCCAAATCTTCGCTTAACTCTGCAAGAATTTGCGGGTCGTTGTAGTTTGTAACAGCTTTTACGATTGCCGCCGCCCTCTTTGCCGGATTGCCCGATTTGAATATGCCCGAGCCTACAAAAACGCCCTCTGCGCCGAGTTGCATCATAAGTGCGGCGTCGGCAGGTGTTGCAACACCGCCAGCGGCAAAATTAACAACGGGCAGCTTGCCGTTTTCGTGAACATAGTTGATAAGCTCAACAGGCACTCTGTATTCCTTTGCCGCCTCAAAAAGCTCGTCCTTGCGGAGCGACTGAACACGGCGCATTTCTGCGTTGATTTTTCTCATATGTCTTACAGCCTGAACAACATCGCCCGTGCCCGGCTCACCCTTTGTTCTTATCATCGACGCACCCTCTGCAATTCTGCGCAAAGCCTCGCCTAAATCTCTTGCACCGCATACAAACGGAACATCAAATTCTGTTTTGTCTATGTGATAAAGGTCATCAGCAGGGGAGAGCACCTCGCTCTCGTCAATGTAGTCTATTTCGATAGCCTGCAAAATCTGTGCCTCCGCAATGTGACCGATACGGCACTTTGCCATTACAGGGATTGATACAGCTTCCTGAATACCCTTAATCATTTTCGGGTCGCTCATTCTTGAAACGCCGCCTGCTGCACGAATATCGGCAGGGATTCTTTCAAGTGCCATAACAGCGCATGCGCCTGCCTCCTCGGCAATTTTTGCCTGTTCCGGTGTTGTTACATCCATTATTACGCCGCCCTTAAGCATTTGCGCAAGGTTTTTGTTTAATTCATATCTGCTGCTCATTTTGATTACCTCTTTTGTTATTGATTTGTCCGAACAAGTATATATTACCACAAACTATGCACTAAACAATACACAAAAACAACAAAAAATAAAGGTACAGATACCTGCTTTCTTATTGTGCTTTTATCTGTACCTTTGATATTATGTTTAATTTATTTACTGCTTTTTGTCCGACGGTTTTTCAATTTTTGTTCTTTTCGGCGTTTGCAGTTCGGGCTTTATTTTGTCAATATAACTGCGTGCCTTTGTGCCGAAATATTCCATTGCAAAATCGGTTGATGCCTTTTTGATAATCAACTTGAAACGCTCCTTTTGCTCCTTTGTCAGGTCGGAAAGCGTGTCAATCGCGTTGTATATTTTTTTCAAATCAAGTGATTTAAAATCGTAAAAATCGTCGATTCCTATGCTTGACAGCACATAATCAATTGAGTTGAAAAATTGCTCAAGGTCATCCTCGCCGACATAATCAATCATTTTATTGATGTATTCGGCAAGAAAGTCCGACGAGGCATCATATTTTTCACAGGTCTTGAATTTGTCGTCCTCAATTATCCAAGATGAAACTTGGTGCTGTTTCAATCCGCTGTTTGTGCTTTCGACTATTATCGGCTCGTTGGCGTGATTTAGCATTCTGCCGATGATTGACCCTTGCGGAGTGTAAAGGCGTGTTTTTCGTGCAATTTGCTCAAAATCGTATCGCTCAAAAAACCATTTCGGAAATCCGGGCGCATCGTCCTCATAAACGGCGCTGATTTTCTTTTTTAGGGAGTTTGAACAGTTGACCGCAGCGTAAAGTGCAAGATTGCCGCCTTTTGAATGTCCACACAAAATTATTTCATCGCATTTTTTGACCATAGCCGTTTCCTGAAAATAGTGCAGTGCCTCGATTTGCGCCGGAACGGGGAACATATATGACAGCATTGCCGACTCTTTGATTCCTGCAATAGTCGTGTCTGTTCCGCGAAAAGCAACAAGCAGAGTTTTGTCATTCAAAATAAAATTCAGCCCTGCGAATTGCTTGTCGATTTCGCAGTCAACGCTGTTCACATAGTCACAAAGGCGCACATAGCCGTATCGTCTTGTTTTTGCACATTCCATAAGCAGAGCGGCCGATTTTTGTGTTATTCCGATAAGTTCTTCCAATTTCTCGTCGCTGTTTTCTGCAAAAAAGTCCATTGCCGCATCGCATAAAAACACTTCATCTTCTTCGACAATTGAGCCAAAATCGTTGTAAACTATCTGTGAAAAAATCACGTTGTCAATCTCGTTAAATTTCTTTTCCTCAAACGATTTGTCACCATATTTTTCGATGTAATCAAAAATGTCTTTCATTTCTTTCATAGCATTCACCGCAAAAAAATAATATAGGCGGAAAACCCACCTATATTATTAATAATCTAAAATTGCAATTTTGTCAATTATTTATTCAGTTTTCGCTCAATAAGCTTTGCAATTTCCACAATCGGAATTACAAGCACAGCAAGCAATAACGAGAGGAAATATTCCTTTGCGTCAATATGCGCAAAATCAAATGCCGTTCTTAAAAACGGAATATAAATTACCGCTGTCGAAAGGACTAACGATATTGCCATCGCACCGATTAAATAATAGTTCGGTTTGCCCAATTTAAACAGCGATTCGCGGCGCGATCGCATATTGAATGAGTGAAAAATTTCTGCCATTGAAAGCGTTAAGAATGCCATTGTCATTCCGTTTTGATGAATCAGCGTGCCGTCTGTTGTGCCTGCCATTTTCGTGCCGCACAGATAAGCAATAAGTGTCAGTGCTGTCACCATTATGCCCTGCCATGCAATGTCTATGCCCATTCCGCCGGCAAAAATGCCGTCTTTGGTGTTTCTCGGCTTTCTGCTCATAATGTCAGGCTCGCCCTTTTCAAGTCCGAGCGCAAGGGCGGGAAGGCAGTCGGTGATAAGGTTAATCCATAAAAGGTGAACAGGCTCAAACAGAGTGAATCCCAATACAGTTGCAACAAATATAGAAATAACCTCGCTCAAATTTGACGAAAGCAAAAATTGAATTGAGTTTCTTATGTTGTCATAAATTCTTCTGCCCTCTTCAACGGCAGAAACAATTGTTGCGAAATTATCGTCGGCAAGCACCATGTCCGCAACATTTTTTGTCACATCCGTGCCTGTTATGCCCATGCCTATTCCTATGTCGGCGTTTTTGATTGACGGCGCGTCGTTTACACCGTCACCGGTCATTGCCGTCACCATTCCGCGCTTTTTCCATGCATTGACAATTCTTGTCTTGTGCTCCGGCTGAACTCTTGCATAAACCGAGTAGTTTTCGATTTGAGCATCAAGCTCGTCATCGCTCATTTCATTTAAGTCGGCACCTGTCAAAGCTTGTGAGGCATCGGTTAAAATACCAAGTTGTTTTGCAATTGCAACCGCTGTGTCTTTGTGGTCGCCGGTTATCATAATCGGTCTTATTCCTGCCGATTTGCACTCCTCTATTGCCGAAACAGCCTCCGGCCTTACCGGGTCAATCATGCCGACAAGACCGATGTAGCAAAGCCCCTCCTCAAGCGTTTGTGGGTCGCATTCAGGTTCAAGAGCATAAGTTCTCATTGCCGCACAGAGAACACGAAGCGCTTTGTCTGCCATAGTCTTGTTGTCTTCGACGATTTTTGCAATCAACTCGCCGGTCATCGGCACTTTCCTGCCGTTGACAAGTGCACTTGTGCAATGTGCAAGCACAATGTCGGGTGCGCCCTTTGTGTATTGAACAAAGCCGTTTTTCGTTTTGTGAATTGTTGACATCATCTTTCTTGACGAGTCAAACGGAGCCTCTGCAACACGCGGAAAAGCTTTGATAATATTGTTTTTGTCAAGACCGATTTTGTCGGCATATTCAACGAGTGCCGCCTCTGTCGGTTCGCCCTTAATTGTGCCGTCAAGCTGTAATTCGGCATCGTTGCAAAGCGACATTGCCGTTGCAAGCAGTTCCTCGTTGTCGCCTCTGTGTTCAATAACAGTCATTTTGTTTTGAGTCAGCGTTCCTGTTTTGTCTGAGCAGATAATCTGCGTGCAACCGAGTGTTTCAACCGCAGTCAGCTTGCGTATAACAGCGTTGCGTTTACTCATTTTTGTAACGCCGATTGAAAGCACAATTGTTACAACTGCCGCAAGTCCCTCGGGAATTGCAGCAACGGCAAGCGAAACGGCAACCATAAAGAAACTAAGTGTTGACTCCAATGATAAGCCGTCGCCGACTGCAAGCGAGCGGATTATATCAAAAACAAAAATAAATGCGCAAATGCCCAAAACTATTATTGATAATATTTTTGAAAGCTGATTGAGCTTCTTTTGAAGAGGAGTTGATTCGTCCTTTGCACTTAGGAGAGCGTCGGCGATTTTGCCCATCTCGGTTTCCTGACCTGTGGCGGTTACAATTGCTTTGCCTCTGCCGTAAACAACCGACGAGCCCATATAACACATATTTTTTCTGTCGCCGAGCGGAATATCGTTTGAGCCGAGAGGGTCAATAACATTTGCTGTTTTTGTTACCGGAACGGATTCGCCGGTCAGCGCCGATTCCTCGATTTTCAGCGATGCACTTTCGATTATTCTGCAATCCGCGGGCACGCTGTCACCGGCTTCAAGCACAATAATGTCGCCGATTACAATATCTTCACTCTTGATATCCTGCAAAACGCCGTCACGAATAACCTTTGTTGTCGCCGCCGTCATTTCCTGCAAGGATTCAATCGCTTTTTCGGCTTTTGACTCCTGATATACACCCAAAACAGAGTTTAACAATACAATAATCATTATAATGATTACATCGGCATATCCGCCGTCGCCGTTAATTGACGATGTGATTGCACTTACAAGTGCCGCAACAATCAGTATTATTATCATTGGGTCGGCAAGCTTTGTTAAAAAGCGTGCAAAAAGTGATGTCTTTTCACCCTCGGCAAGTTTGTTTTTGCCTTTGCGCTCCAAAATGCCTTTGGCTGTTCGCGCAGTCAGTCCGTCATATGACGAGCCGTTTTCCTCAATAACCTCGTCAACGGTTTTTAAATACTCTTTCATCATCAACGCTCCTTATCATTATATTATAAAAAAGACCTATACATAGTGTCGCAAACTATGTATAAGTCTCATTCTGAAAGCTAACGCTCGTTAAGTTAAACCAGCTTTAACAGCAGGCTGTTGATTTAACTCGTGCTATGTGTAAGCGGTTAAAATCGGCTTTATTTTTATTGTGCCGATTTTATCCGTAAAATGCACGGAATTACTCCCTCATACCATAAAAAATTATAGCATAACCGCCGCATCAAGTCAATCAATCGCGCGACTGATATTTCTAAAATTTTCTTAAAAATATCAACAATTTTTCAAGCAAACCTCAACGCTGCATTTAGTGCAGTAATATTCTTGATTTAAGTGCATATATATGTTATAATGTTTACTATTATGGAATAGTGCGTAATGCATTTTTTCGTGTTTAATTACAGAGGAATTTGTTATGTTTAAAACCAGCACTGTTATTAACAATTTAACGGTCACGGGCAACGATTTGCTCGCCTCACTTTGTATAACCTGTCCGTATAATGACGGCGCAACGCCGAAGGCAAAAATCGTGTTCTTTCAAGGCGACAATATGCGCCGCATACCGCTGACGACCTCGGCAATCTACCGCCACGGCGACGATTGCACAATTGTTTTCAACGGCGAAATTTTACTTGATTGCGTTTTTTTGAATTCGTGCGGCGACGATATAACCGCAAGATTTGACTTCTATTACGGCGGCAATTCGGTTGAGGGCTTGTCGTTTAAAATTGATAAATACGCTCTCAATTCCGATGAATTTAAAAATATCGACAAAAATTATGTCCTTTCCGAGAGAAACGACGGTTTGACATGCTCCGACGCAATACTTGTGCCCGAACTTGAACATCACGGCGGCGCTCCGCTTTATTTCATCGGTTTTGATTTTGAAAACAGTCGCCTTGTTTTTAAAAAAAATCATGCCGCAGGAGATTATAATGCCAACAGCGTGTTAAAAAAATTTCTCAATATTCCTATGGGCATTATACGCTTTGCGCTTGCAATTTGCCTGTTGCCTTATTTTGTGCTTGACGGAATACTTGCAGGGCTTGATTTACAACGAAAGCGTCAAGTAAATTCGTATTCCTCCTCAATGAGGAATATATATCTTCAAATTAAAGAGAATTTTTCCGATTTTCTTAAAATAAGCCTTAAGCGCAAAGATATTGTCAAAATCGTTTCCGGCATATTATATTCATTTTGCCGAATCAGATACAACAAACTTTGCAAAAAGCCGATTGTTAAAAACAGAATTACCTTTGTTTCCGGCAGAAGAGACAATCTCACCGGTAATTTGGAATTTGTTTATGACAAGCTGAAGGACAATAAGGATATTGATTTTCAATTTCTCCTTTTCTCCGATTCAAACGGTCATTTTAAGTATAAATACATTAAACGGTTTTATGAGCTTTACGCAACATCAAGAGTTGTTGTTATCGACGATTATTTCAGACTTACAAACACTGTTAAAAAACGCAACGAAACACAGCTTTGGCAACTTTGGCATGCCTGCGGTGCTTTTAAAACTTTCGGCTATTCGCGTCTCGGCAAAATCGGCGGTCCGCTTCAAACCGATATTAACCACAGAATGTATGACAGGGCAATTGTTTCGTCGGCAGAGATTGCAAAACATTACGCCGAGGGTTTCGGCATTAGCGACAAATGTGTTTTGCCGACAGGTATTCCGCGTACCGACGTATTTCTCGACAAGAAATATGCCGAAAAAATCAAATCGTCATTTTACGCAAAGCATCCGAAACTCAAAAATAAAAAAATTATTCTTTTTGCCCCAACCTTCAGGGGTCACGGTCAAAAAACGGCATATTACCCTATGGAAACATTTGACCCAAACAGGTTTTATGAGTCAATCGGCAACGATTATGCGATAATTTTAAAGCTCCATCCGTTTTGTAAGGAGCATTTTGAAATTGATGAGAGGTATAAGGATTATATTATCGACCTTTCGGATGATGACGAGCTTAATGATTTGCTTTTTGTAACAAATCTTTTAATTACCGACTACTCAAGCGCTATATTTGAAGCGTCACTCCTTGATATTCCGATGATTTTTTATGCGTTTGATTTATATGATTATATTTCAAACCGCGATTTTTACTATGACTTTGAAAATTTTGTTCCCGGAAAAATCGTCTTTTCCGAAAACGAGCTTATTACCGCCGTCAAAAGTCGTGATTTTGACTATGAAAAGGTCGGCGCGTTTAAAACAAAATTCTTTGATAATCTCGACGGCAACTCAAGCAAGCGTGTTGCCGATGAAATATTAAAAACTGTGAGAGGTGAAATATGAGCGAGCAATTTTATTACAACTACAACGGCGACGACAGGGGAGCCTTTTCCGTTGAAAACAATTCTATTGTGTTCAAAATAAAGCGCGCAATACTTGACGGTGTGAAAAATGCCGAAGTAAGTCTCAGAAAAAAAGTCCGCAAAAACGGAAACAACTATTTTAAGCACAAGCTGCTCAGCAAAAAAATTCCGCGTGCGTATAGAGCTGCCGCAAAAAATCCTGTTGATGAAAACAAAATCGTTTTTGTTGAAATCAGATTACCGTATCTTACAAACAGCCTTCAAATTATGTTTGATGAACTGGCAAATAATTATGATTATAATATCCATACACACTTTTTGCTCAACGGCAATACTATCAGAGCCGATTATACACAGCGCTGTATTAACGCTGTTGAGGATATTGCCACCGCAAAATATGTGTTTATTGACGAAGGCTCAAATGCGCTTTCGGCAATGCCGCTTCGCCCCGAAACAAAAATCATTCAGCTTTGGCACGGTTGCGGCGCGTTTAAAAAGTTCGGTTTCTCTACAGCCGATTTGATTTTCGGTGAAAGCAGAAAAGAACAGTTGCGCCATCCGTTCAACAAAAACTATTCGCTTGTCACCGTCAGCTCGCCCGAGGTTGCATGGGCTTATTATGAGGCTATGAATATCGACGAAAAAAGCGGTGTTGTTCAGGCAACCGGCTCAAGCAGAACAGATATTTTTTATGACAACGAATTTCTTGATTCCGCCCGCAGACACCTTTATGAGGTTGTGCCGCAGGCGAAGGGCAAAAAGGTCATTTTGTATGCTCCGACATTCCGCGGCAGAGTTGCAAAGGCAAAGGCGCCGGACATGCTCAATGTCAAAATGTTTTATGAGGCACTCGGCGACGAGTATGTTCTTCTTTTCAAATACCATCCGCATGTAAAAAATCCGCCGGTTGTTGAGGACGAGTACAAGGATTTTGCAATGGATGTCGGCAATGTTTTGACAATTGAGGAATTGCTCTCCGTTTCGGATATCTGCATCTCCGACTATTCATCGCTTGTTTTTGAATACAGTTTGTTTGAAAAGCCGCTCATCTTTTTTGCTTATGACCTTGACGAGTATTTCGATTGGCGCGGATTTTATTATGATTATTATGAACTTGCACCCGGTCTTATCGCAAAAACAAACTTTGAAATGATAGACTATATTCAGCATATTGACGAGCGATTTGACAAAAAGGCAATTCAGGATTTCAGATACAAATTTATGCGCTCTTGCGACGGACATGCCACCCAAAGAATACTTGAATATGCGTTTGATAATCTTGAAAGCCATAAAAAACCGTGCGAAACGTTCGAGCATTTCTATACCGTTCCGAGAGTCGAAAGCAGTTATTTCCCGTATTACAAGCGCGTTCAGCTTATCAAAGAGCAAAAAGAGGTTGCGCAAAAGCTTTATGATGAGGCTCGAGGCTCGCTCAAAAAGGGCAGTGTCGTTGCATTCGACATTGTGTCGCAGGAGGTTTTGCATTCAATCAAAAAACGCTCCAAGGGCAGTGTCACAATTGTCAACGGCGGCGATAAAATAGAAGATGTTATTTCAGCTGTTGCAAATGCCGAGTTTGTTATCATCGACAGCCCGAACACATTGCTCGACTGCTTTAAACTTCGCGACGAAACAAGAGTTATTTTGCTTCCGACGGATGCTTATCCGCTCTCTGTTTTCGGCAAAATTTCAAAACAGTATCGCTCAAATCTGTTTAAGGAGCAATATGCTCTCGCTCCGCTTTACAGCAGCGTTACCGATATTGTCGCTCCGTCAAAAACGACTGCCGGATTTTATAAAAAGGCAATCGGCAAGGAGGTTAATGCAATTATCGCCGGCGATGTTAAAACCGACATTTTCTTTGATGAAAAATACAAACAGCATATCCTCGAAAAACTTTATGAGGTTCACCCCGATTTTGAGGGCAGAAAGATAATTGCCTATGTTTCATCAAAGCCTGCCGACGATGAAATGATGAAAAACGATTCGTTCATTTATGAATATCTTTATAAAGATTATGTGTTTATCAAGATATTCGGCGGAATCAATTTAAATAATGTAACAACTTCTGAATATTATGCCGACAGTATAGTTGACGCAAGCGAAATTCTCAATCCTTATGAGGCACTTGCCGTTGCCGATATTGCAATCGGCGATCTCAATTCCGCAGTGCTTTCGTTTATGTCAACAGGCAAACCGCTTTTCATCTATTGCGAAAGCAAGGAAAATGCCATTGAGGAAACGGAAAGTTTTGTCAATGCCGAGGAAAGCGTGCCGATAAAGATTTTTGACGATATGAACGATATTATAAAAATTATTTTGGATATTGAAAATTATGACTATTCAAGATATAATGAATTGAAAGAAAAATATTTGGCAAAATGCGACGGCAAGAGCACAAAGCGCCTGCTTAAAGCACTTACCGACGATAGATAAGGAGATTTTATATTATGACATATGGCGTAATTTTAGCCGGTGGAATCGGTTCCCGTATGGGCGGCGACAAGCCGAAGCAGTATCTTACGGTTAAGGACAAGCCGATTATTATTTACACAATCGAAAAGTTTTTGGTTGTGCCGGAGTTTGAAAAAATTATCGTTCTTTGCCCGAAACAGTGGGTTGAGCACACAAAAAATCTTGTTGAAAAGCATGCCGCAAAGGCAGGCGACAAGGTTGTTGTCATCGAGGGCGGCTCAACAAGAAACGAAACTATTATGAACGCGATTAAATTCATTGATTCCGAGGGCAATCTCAATGACGACACAATTATCGTTACTCATGACAGCGTAAGACCGTTTGTTACCCACAGAATTATTATGGAAAATATTGCCGCCGCAAAGGAATTCGGCGCATGCGATACAGTAGTTCCCGCAACTGACACTATCGTTGAGGCTCTCGATAATACCGTTATCAGCAATATCCCCGACAGAAGCAAAATGTATCAGGGTCAAACTCCGCAGTCTTTCAAGGCGCTTAAACTTAAAAATATGTATGACGCTTTGACAGAGGAGGAGAAAAATATTCTCACCGACGCGGCAAAAATCTTTGTTATCAAGGGTGAAAAAGTTGCTCTCGTTCAGGGCGAAACTTATAATATGAAAATAACATATCCTTATGATTTAAGAGTAGCAAAATCTTTGCTCGAGGAGGAAAACGATGATTAATACAGTTTACCGCCTCGTTGCACCGAGACGATTTGAAATTGCGTTTGAGGATATTGACATTTTCGGCGAAAATGCAATTGTCAGACCGACAAATCTTTCAATCTGCAACGCTGATATGAGATATTATCTCGGCACGCGCGACCCAAAGGTTTTGGCTGAAAAGCTCCCGATGGCACTCATTCACGAGGGTATCGGCGAGGTGCTTGTTGACCCGTCGGGCAAATTCAAATCGGGCGACTTGGTTGTTATGGTGCCGAACTGCCCGGTTGAAAAGGACGATTACATTGCCGAAAACTATCTTCGTTCGTCAAAATTTTGCGGCTCGTCGATGGACGGCTTGCTTCAGGAGTTTGTTGAAATTTCTTCAAGTCGCCTTGTTAAACTTCCGCAGGATATAGACCGCAATGTTGCCGCTTTTACGGAGATTGTTTCCGTTTCAGTTCACGCTATTTCAAGGTTTGACAAAATTGCTCACCAAAGACGCGACACAATCGCCGTTTGGGGCGACGGAAACCTCGGATACATCACATCGCTGTTTCTCAAATACACTTTCCCGAAGTCTAAAATCGTTGTTTTCGGTACTCAAAGAGAAAAACTTGCCGATTTCACATTTGTTGACGAAACTCACCTTGTCAATGAGGTTCCGGACGGCTTCACCATGGACCATGCGTTTGAGTGTGTAGGCGGTAACGGCAGCCCTGTCGCAATTGAACAGATTATCGGTCTTATCAAGCCCGAATCCACAATTTCGATTTTGGGAGTTAGCGAATATCCTGTTCCGATTAACACAAGAATGATTCTCGAAAAAGGTATTCGTATGTTCGGCTCCTCCCGTTCCGGCGTTGCCGATTTTCAAAAAACGGTTGATATGTATGTTGAACATCCCGAAATTATCGACTATCTCGGCAATATCGTAAGTTCCGTTAATGTTGTCAGAACAACAAGCGACATCAAGGCCGCTTTTGAAAAGGACACACAAAAGGGCTTCGGCAAAACAATTATGAAATGGGAAGAATAGTCTGATTTTATATCAACAGCCTTTTTCAGCGAAGAAGGCTGTTTTTTTATGTATAAAGAGGCGCTTTTTTAATATAATATATTAATTTATTGAATTTACTGTGCGTCTGTGATAAAATATGCTTAAGTTGCTCGTATTAATAAGTATGTAAGGAGTAAATGTATGATATTTTTCGTCGCTGTTTTGTTCCTTTTGATAATCAGCGGTGCCGAATTTTCAAAGCCAAATGAGTTTAACAAAGACTACATTTCGCGCGCAGGCACAACTGCAATTAAGGGCATATTTGTTATTTTGATTATGTTCAGCCACGGCAAAGGTTATATTGATGTCGGTGGTAAATTCGATGTGCCGTATCTCAAAATGCAGGACCATTTGAATCAAATGATTGTTGCAATGTTTATGTTCTATTCCGGCTATGGTATTATGGAAAGCATAAAGAAAAAAGGCTCGGCATATATTGACACAATTCCGAAAAAGCGTTTTCCGCAGGTTTTGCTCAATATGGATATTGCCGTTGTTCTGTTTCTAATTTTAGCCGCAACAGCAGGCAAGTTTTACAGCGTCGGTCACATTTTGCTGACCCTTGTCGGTTGGGAGTCGGTCGGCAACTCGAATTGGTATATTTTTGTTATCCTTGCGCTTTATGTAGTAACATATTTTGCATTCCTGATTCTCAAAAAGAAAAACAATAAAGCCACACAGCTAATCGGCGTAATCATAACCACCGTCATTTCGGTTGCTTTCGTTTATATTTTGATGAAAACAAAAACAACAAAACAATCGTGGTGGTACAACACGCTGATTCTGTATTCACTCGGTATGTGGTATTCGTATTTCAAGGACAAAATCGAAAAGGTTTTGATGAAAAACGATTTGATTTTCTTCGCCGCGTCGGGTGTGCTTGTTTTGGCTTATCTCGAGGCGTACAATATGCGCTCGGATTATGGTATTTATTCATATACAGTTTGGGCGGTGCTGTTCACACTCGGCATCGTGATGATTACGATGAAAGTCAAAATCACAAACCCTGTTCTCGAATGGTTCGGCAACCATGTTTTCAGCGTTTACATTCTGCAAAGAATACCTATGATTTTGCTTTCACGCTACGGCGTAGCCGACAGGCATAAATATGAGTTTATGATTGCCTCAATAATTGTCACCGTGTTGCTTGCGGAGATTTTCGACCGCTGCACGGGCGCTTTGTCCAAAAAAATATGGGGAAGGAAAAACACAGATGCAAAAAGAGTTTAAAATTTCAGTAGTAATCCCTATTTACAATGTTGAAGAATATATAGAAGAGGCGCTTGATTCCGTTATCAACCAAACACTCGGATTTGAGGAAAATATCCAAATGGTCTTGGTAAATGACGGCTCATCCGATTCAAGCGGCGAAATTTGCGAACGATATGAGAAAAAATATCCGCAAAATATAAAGTATTTTTATAAGGAAAACGGCGGCGTAAGCTCTGCAAGAAATATGGGTATCGACTATGCTGTCGGAAAATATTTAACTTTCCTTGACCCCGATGATAAGTGGGAGGAGCACTCGTTCAAAAATGCCTATGAATTTTTTGAAAAGCATTACGACGAGATTGATGTTCTTGCCGCAAGAGTAAAATTTTTTGAGGCTAACGATAATTATCACGCTCTTGACTACAAGTTCGACCGCGGCACAAGAATTGCCGATTTGGACGATGAAAAAGAGATTTTTTCTGTTCAGTCAACAACCGCAACAACATTTATGAAGCGTTCGGCGGTCGGCGACACACGCTTTGACACACACCTTAAATTCGGCGAGGATTCAACATTCATTAATAAAATGATGCTCAAGAAAAAGGCTTACGGCCTTATTTGCGAAGCACTTTATTACTATCGCCGCCGTGCAAGCGGAACATCTGCCGTTAACAATCAAACAAAGGATAAATCGTTTTATACCGAATCGCTCACAAACTATCATATGGAGCTTATGAATTACAGCCGCAAGCTCTACGGCGAGGTAATTCCGTATATCCAATCGCTCGTTGCTTACGATTTGTATTACAGAATGGGCAACGATAAATACAAGGATGTTTTGGATGAAGACGAGATAAAAGTTTTCAGACAGCGTGAAAAGCAACTTCTTGACGAGATAGACGATTATATTCTTGTCGAAAGTCCGCGCCATAAAACAATGCGCAAAAGAGACGAGGCGTTTGAGCTTAAATACGGTCACGACCTCACAAGTCAGCTTGAATTCGACGAAACTGATAATAAATTAAAATACAAGGGTTATCCGGTGCTCAATGTTGAAACAACGCGCGGCCCTGCCTGTCGTGTCGGCTTTGCAAGTATCAAAGATGACAAACTTATTATTGACTTGTTCATCGCACAGTGGCTTTTCAGAGCGGATAAGGGCGGCAAGGTTACATTCAGCGTAAACTTCGGCGATGTCAAGGTCACACCAAAGCTTATTGCGCACGATCCGTCAAATGTTCAGGTTAAAGAAAACAGACCGAGCTATTACTATCGTTGCCATTTGGAATTTGATATTTCAGATGTTCAAACGGGTGAGGTCAGAAAATTTGTGCCGTATATTAAATTCGGCGACAAGGGCTGTCGCATAGCTTTGAGCTACAGCAAGTTTGTGCCAAATTCAAACAATTTCGGTCCGGCATACAAGGTTTACGGTGAATACGGCTTGAAATGTTTCAGGTCAAACCTCCAGGTGCTCCGCCCGAAGAGAATGAGCCGCTTTATCAAACTTAATGAAAAAAGATGCCTTAAATGGCTCAAACTCAACGGCAGAAAAGATTTGGCGAAGTTTAGAAAAGATTTCTTCAAATTCCGCAAGACCGAGGAGAAAAAGGGAAAAATTTGGCTCTTCTCCGACAGAATAGACAACGCAGGCGACAGCGGCGAGGTTGTTTTCAAATATATCAGCAAGCACGCTCCCGAGGGTGTTCGCCCGATATTCAATATTGGCAGGGACGCTCGCCCCGAGGTTATCAAACGCCTCAAAACTCTCGGCGAGGTTGTTTATTATGAGGACGAACTGTTTAAGTTCTACTTCCTTATGGCTGACAAAATCATTTCGTCAAGCGCAGGCGAGTTTACAATCAATGCTATGGAAAAGGACAGACCGTATTTCATAGATTTGTATAATTTCGATTTCTATTTTATGAATCACGGCGTCAACTGCGGCGATTGCTCAAATTGGCTTAACAAGTTCAATAAGAATATTCACATTTTCTTTAACACCGGCGTAAAAGAGCGTCAGGCGATTATCGACGGAAGATACGATTATACGGAAGACCAGTGCGTAATCACCGGTTTGCCGCGTTTCGACGCATTGTATGAGGACACGAGAAAACAGCTTCTCATCCTCCCGTCTTGGCGCAGAAGTATCAGCGGTGCTTATGACGAAAAAACTTCGAGTGTTTATTTTGACGGCTTTGTTGAAACGGATTATTTCAAATTCTACAACGGCCTTATCAATGACGAACGCCTGCTTTCAAAAATGCGCGAAAAAGGCTACAAGGGTCTTTTCTGCCTGCATCCTATCTTTATGAAGCAGTATGTCGATTTCCAAAATAACGATGTTTTTGATGTCAACGAGGGATTTGTTGATTACAATAAGGTTTTTGCGGAATCCGCCGCAATGGTAACCGACTATTCGACAATCGCTTTTGACTTTGCTTATCTCAAAAAGCCGATTGTTTACACTCAGTTTGACCAAAAACAGTTCTACGAGGATCAGGTTTATGACAAGGGCTTTTTCGAGTATGAAACAGACGGCTTCGGTCCCGTTTGCTACGATTTGGACAGTGCAGTAAACGAACTCGTCGAACTTATCGACAACGATTGCAAAAACAAGTATATTGACAGAGTTGAGAATTTCTTTGTCAACATCGACAAAAACAACTCAAAGCGCGTTCTCGACGCTATTATCGAGGACGATAAAAAACGCAACAAATAATAAAAAATCGGGAAGTGCGCCACTATACACTTCCCGATTTCTGTTTTGCGCAAATTTATAATATGTTGTCAAAACTCAATCTTTCGTTATCATACAGTGCCTTGCCGGCGTTTTTTATGTCGGCAAGGTCTTTTTTTATTTCGTCGCTGTCGCTGTCAAGCGCGTTGATTGCAAGCGCAATGTCATTGATTGCCGAATGGTCCCAAATTATAAAATATATGCTGTCATTTTTGCTCCAAAAGTGCTTGATTTCTTCGACACCCTTTTTGCTCGGACTTTCGCTCACCGCCTGTGTGATTTCGCAAATTTCATCGTATGTTTCGGTCAAATATATTTGCTCGCCGATACAGCTTGCAACACATAAAATCATAAAAATTACGGCAAACCAAACTCTTTTCATACATTCCTGTCCCTTTCTATCATATACATATTGCCGTCATTATCAATCGTCAAAAGCATTATATCCTCGGTGTTTAAGCTTGTTGACGAAATTAAAACATCTATTTCGTTTTCGTTGATTTTTTCATCTCCGAAATATTCCGTCACCGGTTTTGAATCCATAACTATCGTAATCGGCATTTGCGCTTTTTCGACCTCCAAACCGAGTGCATCGGGCGTCAGCGGTGCGCACTCGGCTTTTGTCTGAACGCTTAAACTTCCGTTTGTTTCGACAATCGCATTTTCAACCGTTGAAATATCAAATACACCTGCTTGTCGCAGAGCGTCGATAATGTCATCCATCGTAAATCGCAGTCGGCGCATTTGTTTTTGCTGCAAAATACCGTCTTTTATTATAAACATCGGCTTGCCTTGCAATAGGTTGCGCAGTTTTATTGATTTCATTGACAGCGCCGACCCGATTATTTCAAGGCTCACAAATATCATTATCGGAAAAATTGAATTTGTCAGCGGAATAGATATTTCCTGCAACGGAATTGTCGCCACCGCACTTATCAAAATTGTTATCACAAGCTCGTGCGGCTTAAGTTCGCCGATTTGCCGTTTTCCCATTATTCGCACCGACAGCACCACAAACAAATATATTATTATGCTTCGTATAATTATTACTGTCATCAAATCACCGATTTTATTTTGAGTAAATTTTGTAATATTATCAGCTTTTTGCACAAAATATTATCATAAATTGTTTATCGGTGATTTTATGAAATATCTTGTCCCCGACTATGAAATAACGCGGGATATTTTTAAAGACGATTTCAGCAATTGCTCGGATTTTTTGCTCCGCGAGGCTGTTATTCAGGACAAAAGGTGCTTTTTTGCCGCAATGGACGGGCTTATTGATTCGCTGCAGCTTGCGCAAATGGTGACAGACCCTATTTTGTCCGCAAAACTTGATTTTACCGACCCATCGGAGCATTTTGAGCAGATAAAAAAGTCTGTTGTCGGCTCGGTCGAAATGAATGTTGCTGAAACTTTTGATGATTGCTATTACTATTTAATGAGCGGCTTTGCGCTCTTTTTTCTCGACGGCAACAGCCGCGCCCTTGCTCTCGGTATTCAGGGCTGGTCAAAACGCTCTACCGACGAGCCGTCAAACGAGTCAACTGTTATGGGCGCAAAGGAGTGCTTTATCGAGGCACTTAATGATAATAAAGCTCTTCTTCGCAAACGGTTAAAAACATACCATCTCAAATTGAAACAAATCAAACTCGGCAATGCCGCAAGCACTCCCGTTGTGATTGCTTATATCGACAATCGTGCCGACGAAAGCCTTGTTTTTGATGTTGAACAGAGGCTTAAAAAGGCAAATCTTAATACCGTTCTCGATTTCGGCTCACTTGCCGATTTTTTGGATACCGATATTAAAACCTTTTTCACCGCCGTCGGTCATACCGAACGCCCCGACACTTTCGCCTCAAAGCTCCTCGAGGGCAGGGTGGGTGTAATGGTTGAGGGCACGCCGTTTGCGCTTTACACTCCCTTTTTGTTTTCCGACAATTTCAGCGCGGCTGATGATTACGATAACAAACCCTTCTATTCGTCATTTGTCAGAATACTGCGATATTTAAGCTTTGTGCTGTCGCTGTTTTTGCCGGGGCTTTATGTCGCCGTCGGCACATATCATCAGGAGGTTATTCCTGCAACACTTCTTTATATCGTCGCAACAAGCGAGGCAACAACGCCTCTGCCGCTTATGCTCGAGGCTATCGTCATCCATCTCATGTATGAAATAATGCGTGAGGCAGGTTTGCGATTGCCGAAAGCGATAGGTCACGCCGTGTCGATAATCGGCGCAATTGTTATCGGCGAGGCGACGGTTTCCGCCGGTATGATAGGCGCACCGATGCTTGTTATCGTTGCGCTCACAGCAATTTCGTCATATACGATTTATCAGCTTTATGAAAGCGTTGCCGTTTTGCGCATTATGTTTATTCTTATCGGCGGACTCACGGGCGTTTACGGCTTAACTCTTGCGTCAGGTGTTCTTTTTGTCAATATCTGCTCCGTCAATCCTTACGGTGTCCCTTATTCCGCACCGCTTTCGCCGCTCACACAAAAATCATTTTTTGATACCGTTTTGTGCCAAGGCTGGAAAAAACTTGCACGCCGCAGGGTGCGTGTCGGTGATTTAAAGGGGGCAAGCGATAATGAATAATGCCAAACGCGGCAAAATTTCTCCGTTTCAGTTTTTCGCGATTTTGACAGTTTCACGAATTGTCGTTTCGCTGACTTATATTCAGTCGGTAACGGTCGGTATTATGTCGTTTGATATTGCTTTAGGGCTGATTTTTGCGGCTTTTTTTACAATGATTTTGTCGATTCCGGCGTATTATTGCGTAGTCAAAAACAAAAATCCGCTTGATAATCGGTGGGTCGCATTGCTGTATTTGCTGTATTTTTCATATTTTTGCGGCGTTAATGTCAGCCGCTTTGCCTATTTTGCAATCAGCCGACTTGACACAAAAATTTCGATGCCGATTTTATGTGTCGCCATTGTTGTGCTCGGCGTTTACTGCGCCTGCCTTAAAATCGAGGGCATTGCACGCTTTGGCTCACTTTGTGCCGTCACACTTTTTATCGCGATTGTCGGCGCGGCATTGTTGAATTTTAATAAAATCGAGGTCGAAAATTTTTATCCGCTTATTCGCAACAGCCGTTTTGCCATTTTGAATAATACGCTGCTGTTCACTTCAAATTCGGTCGAGCCGGCGATAATTATTGCCCTTGGCAGCAAGGTGAACGGCAATATTTTAAAGCCGATTTGTGCCGCCGTTTTCACATCGTTTTCGGCGATTGTGGTACTTGTTCTTCTTGCTGTCGGCATTATGGGACACGGCGCACTGCTCCAATCATTTCCGTTTTTCACTGTCTTTCAGCTTGCCGAACTCGGTTCTATGGCTCGTCTTGATATGCTGCACACTTGCTTTTGGGCGCTTGCACTTTTGGTCAAAACCGCCGTGCTTATTTACTGCGGTTCGTGCTGCTTAAAAGGAGCTAAGCGTAATAATGCCTGCATCGTATCGGGCATTATTGCCGCGGCTGTCGCCGTTTTTGTAACCGCCGTTGTCGGTATGGCTATGGTCGAAATTACAAAAATTGTGAGCCGGGTTTGCTTTGCTGTATTTGCGGTGCTGATTCCGCTTGCGACACTTATGATTAAAAGGAGAAAAAAGCGTGAAGCACAAATTATTTAAAGCGGCTCAAATTATCGTCTGCGTTTGTCTTGCAGCCGGTGTGCTCGGCGGTTGCCAAAATGCGCAGGGGTTAAGCGATTTGACTATCATTCAGGGTGTCGGAATTGATAAAAGTGACGATAAAACAAAGGTTTCGCTCCAATATCTGAATTTAAACAAAAGCAGTTCCGCAGATTCTATCGGCGACAAAATCACGGCTGTTGCCACGGGCGAGGACCAAACGGTCAACGGCGCAATTTTCAATGCCTCAAAAGTGCTTTCAAAATCAATGTTTTTCGGTCAAAACAAAATCATCGTTTTCGGCAGCGATTATATTCAGGACGGCTTGCGCCGCGGTGCCGATTACCTCATACGAAGTGTTGACAGTCGCCCCGATGTTTTGCTTGCGCTCTCATCCGAAAAAGCGTCGGATATTATTGAGAGCAAGGAAAATGACGCGCGCATTCCGACCGAAAGCATATATGAGCTTTTGACAGTCGGCGAGCAAAACGGTTACAGTGCCGCAGTGACTGTCAATCAACTTCAAAATCTTTATATAGACGATATGACGGATGTTTATCTCCCGATTTTGTCACCCGGTGAGGATTGCGTCAAATGCGACGGCATTGCCGTTTTTTCAAAGGAAAACTATGCCGCAACACTCAATGATGACGAAACTTTCGGCTTTCTTCTAATAAAGGGCAGGGCTAAAGGCGGCACCCTCGAGATTGAATGTTCAAGCCTCGGCAATATTTGCGCTCAGATTTCAAAAGCCTCGTCAAAGCGCAGTGCTACAGTAAAAAACGGCAAAATCACCTATACTTGCACGGTGTCCGTTCAACTTATGCTCGATGAAATTCAGCACGGTATTTCCACAGCCGTTACGCCCGACCAAGCAAAGAAAATTGAACGCCTTTTTGAGGATAAAGTCAAAAATATGTGTATTGCGTCGCTGAAAAAATGTGCACAAAATAAGAGCGACCCTTTTATGATAAGCCGCTCTGTCGCAAAATCCGATATTAATTTGTATAATTCCCTGAAAGCGAATTGGCGCAACGAGCTTAATAATATTGATTATCGCGTTAATGTCAGTGCGTCCCTTCAACTTGTAAAGGATAATTCGCACAGGGACTGACGCTTGACGAAAAAATAGTTACAAGCTCGTTTTGCTTTTCTTTCTCCTCTTGGTTTTGCCGCACTATCGACACCATAGGTATCAGCAGCGTTGCGATGAATAATATAACAAATATTACGGCAACCCGTTTCATACGCTCACCTTGACTTTAATTATAAAATTTAGTATAATGTAACTCTTAAATATTTTGCGGTATTGTAAATTTTCTCTGTTTACAATAAATATATTCGGAAAGGAGAATATTATGCCAAATAACTATATTTCGCCTATTTCTATGGACGCTCTCTCAAGCTTGTGCAGTGAGCTCGGAAAAAACAATTCGATTAAAAGAAGCGATTTTGAAAAATACCATGTAAAAAGAGGGCTTAGAAACGAAGACGGCACAGGCGTTATGGCAGGGCTTACAAAAATTTGCTCTGTTGAAGGCTATTATATTCTTGACGGTGAGCGTATCCCCAAGGACGGCAAACTGTCCTACAGAGGTTATGATATAAAGGACATTATCCAAAATTGTATCGAATCGGGCAGATTCGGATATGAAGAGGTTGCATGGCTTCTTATTTTCGGCGATTTGCCGACCGCAAGTCAGCTTGAGGGCATCCGCGAGGTTTTCGGCGAGTGCAGAGCTTTGCCCGACGAATTTATCGAAGATAATATTATGAAACATCCGTCAAAGGACATTATGAATAAAATGGCGCGTTGCGTTATGAATTTGTATTCGTTCGACGAAAACCCCGATGATATTTCAATCCCGAATGTTCTTCGTCAGTCGCTTCAGCTTATTGCACAGTTCCCGACTATTATGAACTCGGCTTATCAGGTTAAAAGGCGTGCATTTTATAACAAGTCAATGTATCTTCATCCTATTATTAAGGATATTTCAACTGCCGAGTATATTTTGCGCCAAAACAGGGCGGATAAAAAATATACCGAGGAGGAGGCAAGACTTCTTGATATTTGCCTTATGCTCCACGCAGACCACGGAGGCGGTAACAACTCAACATTCTCAACAAGAGTGCTTACTTCCTCCGGCACGGATACATACTCTGCAATTACAGCCGGTTTGGGTTCTCTTAAAGGTCCGCGTCACGGCGGTGCCAACATCAAGGTTGCCAACCAAATGGAATGTATTATGGAGAGTGTACCCGATTCTACCGATGAATCTCAGGTTAAAGATTTTCTTGTTAAGGTACTCAATAAAGAGGCAGGCGACGGCTCGGGTCTTATCTACGGCATGGGTCACGCTGTTTATACAAAATCCGACCCGAGAGCGGTAATTCTTAAATCAAGCGCAAGAAAACTTGCTTATGAACACGGCTTTGAAAAGGAATTTAAAACGCTTGAAAATATCGAAAAACTTACCCCCGAGGTCTTCAGCGAGGTTCGCGGTGTAGACAAGGTTATGTGTGCAAATGTTGACCTTTACAGCGGACTTGTTTACAGGGTTTTGGGCATCCCCGAGGATTTATATACACCGCTTTTCGCAACTGCAAGAATTGCCGGCTGGTGTGCTCACAGGCTTGAGGAACTTACAACATCAAGCAAAATTATGCGCCCGGCATACAAGAGTGTTGCAAAGTCAAGAATATATACTCCTATCGAGGAAAGAGAATAATTACGGAGGAGCAAATAAGTGCAAACTGTTTCGGCGAAAATATTTTCGTTAATTGCAATGTTATTATTCTTTGCGACAGTAGGCTTGCGTTTATTTATGCTCCTTTTTGATTTATCCGGCTTTACTGTCACAATATTATATTGCCTGCTTTCTGCGGCTGTTGCGGCAACGGCATACAATGCCCTGCGAGTCAAGTCGTATTCACAGGCGTTCAATTTCAAAAGTCATTTTCATTTCGACATTATGTCATATATCGGCGCACTCGGCTTTTTCACCGATTTTGTCAACAGATGCGTCGGCATTTACAACAGCATCGAATCAACCGAGTATCAAAGCCGTCTGTATTTCATTGTTCAGTGCGTCGCGTGCACAGCAGCTTTTTTGTCGAGCCTTTATCTTGTCGCCGTCGGAATTTCGTTCAACGATTTAAATTACGATTTCAGACAGCTTAAGGTCTTTCGCTTTATGCCGCTTTTGTGGTCAATAGCTTTGATTTTGCTCGTTATGCAGGACGCTGTAAGTTTTGAAAGCAATGTTGACGAAATACTAAAGCAGATATTGCTTGTTTGCGGGATGTGCTTTTTCTATCGCTTTGCGTCGGAAACGCTGGCGCAGGATAATGAGTCGGCAGGGCGCGCAACTGTGCTTTTCGGAAGATTGTATTCGTATATTGCAGCTGTCTATTTTATTGACAGGCTTATGCTGTTGTTTTCACAAAAAACAGCCGTGTCTGATTTTGACGGCATTTTTTCCGTTTCGGCACTGCTTATTTGCACATTCGTTTTCTTTTTTGAAAGAAATATTGTTGCAAACGAAAATTAATTTTACTGTGGGGATAATTGATTGCTTACAGATTTTATCAACAATTTAAAGGTAGTTGCCGTTCAGGTAATTATTTTATATTTAATATCAGGTATCGGTTTTATCGCCGATAAAACAAAAATTTTTGTTCAGGCAGACGGCAAGCGACTTGTTGATTTGCTGTTCAACTTGATTTTGCCGATTGCAATTGTCAATTCGTTTTTGTCAATGGAGCGCACACCCGAACATATAAGGGGACTTTTGATTTCCTTTGCTCTCGCCGTGCTTACCCATATTATAGCGATTGCGATTTCTTCGCTCACATTCAGGAAAAGACGAAGCCTTATGGAGCGCGGCGTTTATCACTATGCTATCACATTTTCAAATGCCGCATTTCTCGCATTGCCGCTTGCTCAAAGCGTCGCAGGGGACGAGGGAGTGTTCTATTCGTCGTGCTATGTTGCTGTTTTCAATGTGTTTGCGTTCACCTACGGCATCAATCAAATTTCCGGCAAAAAGGCAAAAATCAATTTCAAAAACATTATACTCAATCCCGGCTCGCTCAGCGTGCTTATAGGCGTTCCGCTGTTTTTGCTTCAGCCGCAGCTTCCGTCATTTGCAACAAGCGTTTTGGAGCGTGTCGGCGCATGCAATTCGCCTATGGCGATGATTGTTTTCGGCACATTTCTTGCAAATTGCAATTTCAGAAATATTTTTGTTAAAAGAGAAGTTTATTTTGTTTCGCTTTTGCGGCTTGTTGTCATTCCGCTTGCAATGCTTTTTATCTTCAAACTTTGCGGCATCGGCGGCAATATGCTCACTGCGCTTACCGTGTCGGCGTCCGCACCTGTTGCGACAAATACCGCAATGTATGCTTCAAAATATGATAATGACACGGCGCTTTCTTCCGAACTTGTTGGTCAAACAAGTATTTTTTCTGTTTTAACAATGCCTGTGATTGTTGCACTTGCACAAATTTTATAGAAAATATACAATATGTATAATTATTTTTAACAATTTGTAAATTTAGTAGACAAAATATTGCCAAAACAAACAGTTTCGGAGTATAATTAAAATCAGAGGGCTGTATTGATTTTTGCAATCGGCAGTCCGGTATTATATAAGGTGTGATTTTATGAAGCTTGTTATGACAATAGTATCAAATAAGGATTCGGAAAAAGTTTTGTCCGTTCTTTCTCAAAACGGCTATTTTGCCACAAAGGTATCAACTACCGGTCAGTTTTTGGTCGGCGGTCATTCAGCAATCCTCATCGGCTGTAAGGATGAGGAGGTAGAAAAATTATATGAGTTGTTAAAAGCAAATATAACAAAAAGAGTTGTCAAAACTCCCGGCGTTACAAGCACCGTCAGCGGCTCACTGCTCAATCAGGCAGTCGATGTCGAGGAATACGGCGCAGTTGCTTTTACTATAAATGTAGAGGATTTTAATAAATTCTGATGAATTTTACCGATTTTTTAGGCAACGAAAAACTTAAAGAGCAAATCAGCTCGCTCGCAGAATCGGGCAGATTGCCGCATGCGATTGTTATCGAGGGCGACGAGGGCTTGGGTAAGCGCACATTTGCGCGTGAAATTGCCTTAAACCTTTTTTGCCGCAGTGACGGTGAAAGACCGTGCCGAAATTGTGCTCAATGCTCAAAGGTGTTGAAGGGCGTTCACCCCGATGTTTTTGAGTATTCCGCAACAGGCGGAGCGCGCTCGTTTCATGTCGATGTTGTCAGGGATGTTATCGACGATGTGATTGTCAAGCCTAATGAGGCACAGTATAAAATATACATACTCGGCAATTGCCAATGCATGAACGAAAGTTCGCAGAATGCATTGCTCAAGGTGCTTGAGGAGCCGCCCGAATATGTAATTTTCATACTCACGGCAACCACCAAATCAGCCCTGCTCGGCACAGTGCTTTCACGAAGCGTTGTTTTCACCGTGGAGGGTGTTGAGCCATCGCTCGGCGCAGAGTATATTTGTGAAAAACTCGACAGCGTGGAATACAGCGATGCATACAACGCAATGAATATTTGGTCCGGCAATATCGGCAAGGCAATTCAAACGCTTAATGACGGCAAACTTTCAAAAATTGCCACCGTTGCAAACGATATTGCAAACGCAATGCTCCAAAGCAGTGAGTACGAACTTTTAAAGTCGTGCTCCGTTTTTGAAAAGGATAAGGAAACGCTTGTAAGCACCTTGACTCTGCTTAAAACAATTTTCAGGGATGCATTGCTTTACGGCAAATCACCCGACACGCTTTCGGGGCAGAGTGAAACCGTCAAAATGCTTGCCACCCGCTTGTCGGCGGACAAATTGCTTGCGCTTATTAACACATGCGATTCAATGCGCCTTCTTGCCGAAAAAAACGGTAACAATTCAATTTTAATAACAAAAATCTGCTACGAGTTCAGGCGTGCCCAAGGCAGATAGAGAGGATATATAATGGTAAATGTTGTTGGTGTCCGTTTTAAGGACACAGGCAAAATGTATTATTTTGACCCGAAAGGGTTGGATATTAAAAAGGGCGACCTTGTTGTTGTTGAAACCGCGCGCGGTATCGAATGCGGCACAGCGTCAACGGGCGTAAAAGGCGTCACCGACGATGAGGTCACAAATCCGCTTAAGCCCGTAATCCGCATCGCAACCGATAATGATAAGGAAACCGTTAAGCAAAACCGCGAAAAGGAGAAAAAGGCTTATTCGCTTTGCCTTCAAAAAATCGCAGAGCATAAGCTTGATATGGATTTAACCGAGGTTGAATACACATTCGACGGCTCAAAAATCATTTTTTATTTCACAGCTGAAAACAGAGTCGATTTCCGCGAGCTTGTTAAGGACCTTGCATCGCAATTCCATACAAGAATCGAACTTCGCCAAATCGGCGTAAGGGACGAGGCGAAAATGCTCGGCGGTCTCGGCATTTGCGGCAGACCGTTTTGTTGCTCAACATTCTTAAACGATTTTCATTCCGTTTCAATCAAAATGGCAAAGGAACAAGGGCTTTCGCTTTCTCCCGGCAAAATCAGCGGCACATGCGGCAGACTTATGTGCTGCCTTAAGTATGAGCAAAACTCCTACGAGTATTTAAACAAAATCACCCCGAGAAAGGGTACTGTTGTCGATACAAAAGAGGGCAGGGGCGTTGTTGTTGACAGCGCAGTCCTCACCGGTAAGCTTAAGGTTGCGCTTGACAGTATGCCCGACGGTGCACCGATTGTGGTTGACAGAGCCGCTGTCAGAATAGTCAAAAAGGGAAATTGATTACATAAAAATTCATAACAGTGTTATGTTAAAATGTCCTTGAATTTCACATTTTGATTTGTTATATTATTATCAACGGAGATAGAGTTGTCGCATCTGCGGCGGCTTATAATGGAAAACTATTTATTTTATTTACGGAGGTGTGTTTCAATGGCATACGCAATTTCTGATGATTGCATTTCATGTGGTGCTTGCGCAGCAGAGTGTCCGGTTGGCGCTATTTCTGAGGGCGACAGCAAGTACGAAATCGATGCTGATACTTGCATCGAGTGCGGCGCATGTGCAGGTGTTTGCCCTGTAGGTGCTCCTAACCAAGCATAATTGCATATTGGATTAAAGATTTAAACCGTGTCTTGACACGGTTTTTTCTTTTTGTCGGGCGATAAGGAGTTTTCGAGCGCACCACAGCGGCTGTCATTAATATTGACGCACTTGACAAATGTCAAAACTTGATGTACTATAACAGTGTTATATGATGTGTTAATGAAAGACGGTGTGCCAATGGGCATTGAAGAACTAACAACAAGGCAACTAATTATCGACGCCGCAAAGCAGGAATTTCTTGACAAGGGTTTTCCAAAGGCGTCTCTGCGCAATATTGCAAAAAACGCAAATGTCACCACAGGCGCATTTTACGGCTATTTTTCAACTAAAGAGGATTTGTTTGCAACAATCGTAAAACCGTGCTGTGCGGCTGTAAAATGCCGTTTTTCACAGTCTAAGGAGAGCTTTTTCGAAATTCCAAGCCCCGACAGTAAGCGGATAGATTGCGTTGAGTGGATGGTCGATTATATGTATGACCATTACGATATTTTCAAAATTCTTGTTTGTTGCAGCGACGGCACTCAGTATGAAAGTTTTGTTCACGATATGTGCGAGATTGAGGTTGAGTCCACAATGCGCTTTTTGAGCAAAAATAATTATGACACCGATGTCCTTGACAAGCAGTTTTGCCATATGATTGTCAGCGGAATGTTCGGCGGAATTTTTGAGGTTATCGAGCATGATTTGCCGCGCGAAAAGGCAAAGCCGTTTGTTCGGCGCCTGCGCGAGTTTAACCATGCCGGCTGGATGCAGCTTATGGGAAAATAGAATATTTTAAAATCAAAAGCAGGTTGTAATGCCTGCTTTTTTGTATTATAATATGGCTATGTATAATTATGAAAGATTGTCGGACGATGTCAAAATCGCCGTCAGTGCGGAGCATACCTTTGGCACTGACGCCGTAATTCTCTCCTATTTTGCATCGCCGAAAAGAAAAGACAAATGCCTTGATATGGGCACGGGTTGCGGTATAATTCCGCTTTTGTGGTTGCGCGACAGCGAACAGTCGCCCGTTCACTGCCTCGATATTCAGCAAAATGCAATCGAGCAGGTCAAAAATTCAATAGCACTAAATGGATTTGAAAATCGCCTTATTCCGCATCTTTGCGATTTGCGAAAAATCGGCGACGAATTTTCAGCCGAATCGTTTACTCTCGTGACGATGAATCCGCCGTATAAGCCTGTCAATACGGGTATCGAATCGCTCGGCGAAAGCGCAAGAATAGCACGCCACGAGGTTTGCTGTAACATTGATGATGCTGTTAAGGCGGCAAATTATTTGCTGACCTACGGCGGCAAATTCTGTATGTGCCACCGCCCGGAAAGGCTCGTTGACGCACTCACCGTTATGCGTGATTATAAAATTGAGCCTAAAAGACTGCGCTTTGTTTGTGATAAGAATAATCAGGAGCCGTTTTTGTTTCTTGTTGAGGGCAAAAAAGGCGCAAAGCCGTTTTTGAGAGTTGAGCCGACGCTTGTCATAAAGCGACCCGACGGCAGATTTACTCCCGAAATGCTTGATGTTTACGGCTCGTATGCCGATGGATATGAGGATAAAATAAGATGAGCGGAAAATTATATGTAGTGGGTACGCCTATCGGCAACCTCGGCGACTTTTCACCGAGAGCGGTCGAGGTGCTCGGCATGGTTGATTTTATTGCCGCCGAGGACACAAGGGTAACACTCAAACTTTTAAATCATTTTGGAATAAAAAAGGAAATGATCAGCTATTTTGAGCATAACAAACGCCAAAGGGGCGAAATAATCGCCGCAAGGATTCAGTCGGGTGAGAATTGTGCAATCGTCACCGATGCCGGAATGCCTGCCATTTCCGACCCGGGCGAGGATTTGGTGCGCCTTTGTCACGAGTTGTCAATTCCCGTCGAGTCCGTTCCGGGACCGACCGCCTTTGCAACCGCGCTTGCACTTTCGGGCATGGAAGTCGGCAGATTTACATTTGAGGGCTTTTTATCCGTCAGCAAAAAATCGCGCCGCGAGCATCTTGAGGATATTGTGAACGAGCGCAGAACGATGGTTTTTTATGAGGCACCGCACAAACTTTGCAACACTCTTGCCGACCTTTACAAATACCTCGGTGACAGAGAAATTGCCATTGTGCGCGAGATTACAAAAATCCACGAAGAAGTTATCAAAACAACGCTTTCTCAAGCTGTCGCAATGTATGAAACGGAAAAACCGAAGGGCGAATATGTGCTTGTGATAGCAGGCAAAAAAGAGAAAAAAGAGGATATTACTCTTGACAACGCTGTTAAAATGGCGCAGTCGCTTGTGGATGACGGTTTAAGCATAAACGCCGCCGCAAAGGAGATTGCCGCCTCAACGCCGTTTAAAAAGAGTGATATTTATAAGGCACTGCTATGATTTGTAATCAATGTCCGCGCAAATGTAATACTGACAGGGAAATCACACTCGGCTTTTGCAAAAGTCCGCAGCACTTTCGTGTTTCGCGCGCCGCACTCCATTTTTGGGAGGAGCCGTGCATCAGCGGCGAAAACGGCTCCGGCACGGTGTTTTTCAGCGGATGCAATCTGCGTTGTGTTTTTTGCCAAAATTATGAAATCAGCCGCGAAAATAAAGGTGTCGAAATCAGCGATGAAAAGCTTGTTTCGATTTTTGAAAAATTAATATCTCAGGGTGCGCACAATATAAATCTTGTCAATCCGAGCCACTATGCGTGCCGCCTTGCATCGGTGTTGTCAAAATGGAAATCACCTGTACCGATTGTTTACAATACAAGCGGATATGACAGCGTCGAAACGCTCAAAATGCTTGATGGTCTTGTCGATATTTATTTGCCCGATTTCAAATATACACGCTCGGATAAAGCGTTGCGCTATTCAAAGGCTGCGGATTATCCCGAAACGGCAAAGGCTGCATTAGCCGAAATGTATCGTCAGCAGCCAAGGTGTGAATTTGATGAAAAGGGCTTGATGAAAAAGGGCGTTGTCATTCGCCATTTGATTTTGCCGTCAAACACAAACTCATCTCTTGAGGCGGTTGATTATTTGACCGATAATTTTCCAAATGCATTTATTTCGCTTATGGCACAGTATGTTCCGTGCGGCGATTTGTCGGCGTTTAAGGAAATCGACAGAAAAATTACAAAGCGCGAATACAATAAGGTTTTGACATACGCAATCAATAAAGGCTGTGAAAAAATATTTGTGCAGGAACTTGACTCTGCCGATAAATCATATATCCCCGCATTTGATTTTACGGGTGTAGATGATTGATACACTGTTGATTTTCGCTTTCGTTTATGATACCATAATAGAGAAGTGTAAAACGGAGGAGTAAAAAAGTGAAAAAGTTTTTGCAGGAATTTAAGGAGTTCATTTCAAAAGGCAATGTTATGGACCTTGCCGTAGGTGTTATCATAGGCGGCGCATTCTCGTCAATTGTTACCTCGCTTACCGACAATATCATCAAGCCGCTTATCAACTGTATCGGCGGTGCGGAGGTTCAGGGTAAAATCCACCTCGTCGGCGAAAATTACATAGATTACGGCGCATTTATTTCTGCGATAATCAATTTCCTTATCATGGCACTTATCATTTTTGTTATGGTAAAAATAGTCAATAAGGCTGTTGCTCTCGGCAAAAAGCTTGAGCCGAAGAGCGATGAAAAGGAGGAGGCACCTACTACAAAAATTTGCCCCTTCTGTAAAACGGAAATTAATATTGATGCAGTGAGATGTCCCAACTGCACCTCAGTGTTAAACAGTGAGGAAAAATAAGATTTGTTATTTTTGAGGCGGGCATTGCCCGCTTCTTTTTTTAGGGTGATTTTATGAAAACTAAAGAGTTTACTTTCAAATCCGCAACCGGTGTTTGTGATATTTATGGCTGCCGTTATACTCCCGATGACGATGCGGTTAAGGCTGTCATTGCAATTAATCACGGCATGGCGGAGCATCAGGCGAGATACCGCGATTTTGTTTCGTTTCTCACATCAAACGGCTTTGCCGTTTATATGCACGATATGGCAAATCACGGCAAGTCAAACAACGATAAGAATTTGACCGGTTATTTCGGCAAAAAGGACGGATACAAGGCACTTGTCAAGGATTTTGACAGTGTGGTAAAGATTGCCAAGACCGATTATCCCGACAAAAAGCTCGTTATTATGGGCCATTCCATGGGTTCGTTTATCGTTCGTTGCTATACCGCATGGTATCCGAATGCAGGCTTTGACGGCGCGATTTATATGGGCACCGGCGGTTCAAATCCGATTGCAGGGGTCGGCGATTTTGTTTCGTCACTTATCGCCAAGGTTACGGGCTATAAAAAGAAAGTTGCTCTTCTTGACAAAATGACATTCGGCTCATATAACAATAAATTTGAAAAGCGCACTGCATTTGATTGGCTGACAAGGGATAATTCTGTTGTTGATAAATACATCAATGATGAATATTGCGGCTTTTTGTTTTCCGCACAGGGTATGAATGACCTTGTAAAACTCAATATCAATGCAAATCTTGACGATTGGTATGCAAGAGTGCCAAAAAATTTACCGATTCTTGTTATCAGCGGAGCAGACGACCCCGTTTGTGATTATTCCAAAGGCGTTGTCGAAATTGAAAATAAGCTTAAAGCAACGGCACATAAAAATGTTACAGCCAAGCTTTATAACGGCGCGCGCCACGAAATTCTGAACGAAACGAATAGGGACGAGGTCTATGCCGATATTCTTTTGTGGATTTCGGATAATGTTTTATAATTGCCTCACCGAAAAAGTGAATATTCAGTGCGATTATACGCAGTGCAGTTATTTGCTGTGCTGCGTTTTTCAATTTACACAAATTGCTCTCATTATTATTGGTAATTATCCTAATTGAAAATTCTGAATATTGATGATATTATAATTATATAAATACTAAAAAGGGAGGTTGCATATGAAGAATTCAATCAAAAAAATTATTTGTATTTTGCTGACTCTTGCCTTTGCAATGTCTGTGCCGTTTTCGTGTTTTGCCGCACAAAATGTGCCGTATGTCAGCAACGGACTTTATTATCGCTTTTCGGATAATGAGTATATTTCGTTTAATACCGATTATGACGAAATGATAAAATATTTTCAGTCTCGGCTTATCTCCCACAGCAACAAAATTGAGCAGTATCGCTTTGCCACTACCGATACGGAGTATAAATACAATACTCAAATCGACGGTCAGCGCGAGGCGGCAGCAGATAAGCTCGTCGATGATATTCAGCACGATATATTCACCTATGAATCACAAAACGGTTCTGTCGGCGGCGATTATCTTTATAAAATCACTGATTTGAGCGCTGATATTAATGTCGGCACATATTTGTCAGAGGGCGATGAGCCGAGCGGTTCAAATGAAAGGTATTACACTTTCAGCGTCACTTTCGGCAAAATAGAATATTCGTCAACCGCCGAAGAGGAGCAGTATTTGCTCGGCTTTGCAAAGAACTTTTCGTCGTCATATCTCACATCGTCAATGTCGGATTATGACAAAGTAAAAGTGATTTACGATTTTATTGTCAGAAATGCAACATATGATCATGATGTTTTCGGCGGCAAATATTCGTCTTCGTCAGACAGATACAGAATTGCACACTCCGCCTACGGCGCACTTTGCGGCAATCTTTTATCGTATGATTCAAGCGGCAATCTTAAATCAAATTCGGCAAAGCTCGATTTGACCGCAAAATCGTCATTAAACGGCGAAAAAATCGTTTCGGCATACAATCAGGGGCTTGCCGTGTGTGAGGGATATTCAAAACTGTTTTGCTATCTTTGCACATTCAACGGTATTCAATGCCGCATAGTTGACGGCGATTTTGATGCATCGTCGGGCAGACAGTCGGATGCCCACGAGTGGAATTATGTTTGTCTTGATGACGGAAGCGGAAAAAAGTGGTATCAGGTCGATACAACATTCGCATCGCAAAAATCATATAAAGAAATTGATTTTAATAATTACGATTATTTCCTTTGCGGCACTGTTAATACAAATTTCGGCATCAAAAATCATCAGCAGGCATATACCGCTCAAAATGCCGCCGTCAAACAGCTTTATGATTGGTACAGTGCCGAAAATGTATCATCATTAAACGATTATACAATTCCGTCAGCTGATTTGGCGAATGCAAATATAGACGAAAATGCAAAATTTATCGTTCGCCGCAGGGCAGAGTATTCAGACGGCGTTAAATATGTTTTTATTCTTCAAAACGCCTCGGCAAACAGCGATTCGCAGCGTGTTATGCTTGATGAAAACGGCAAAATTCAATACCAAAATGTTGCCGGATTTGATTATAACGGTAAGGCGTCTGAATACACGGTGTTCATTCCTTATCTTGTCAATCGTTCCGGCTCGGATTGCCCGAGCAAGGAATATTCGGCTCAAAATGTCAAGGCAACCTCTGTCGGCACATATCCGATTTATATTAACGGCGACAGCGAAAATCACGATTATTCCGTAAATTTCAAAATAACTCCGCTTGATATGTCCGATGTCGGCAGTTATGATTGTCAAATTCAAACTGAAAGCGGCTATATCGGCAGGGAAATAATACCGCAGATAAAAATTACCGATGGCTACGATAATCCTCTCGACAACGGCAGTGATTTTGACCTTATAATTACAAAAGATTCCAAACCGTCCGTTATATGCGATATGGGCACATATGATGTCACCGTTAAATACAAAAATAATTACAGCGGCTCGTTTTCGTTTAAATTCACTGTCGGCAAGGCTGATTTGTCGGTGCTCAAAATTGCAGGCACAAAAAATTGCAAATATTATCCGCAACCGATTTTAAAGCAAAACGGCTTTGCTAATATGGATGAATATATCAAGTCATGTATGCCTTATGTTGACGTAGGCTCTGTAAGACTGTATTACGGCAAGGACTATGATATTGTTCTTCCTAAATCGGCGTATGAAACGGATTTGACGGCAAAACTCGTTGCTCTCAACAACAGTCAAAATCTTATCGGCGGCAAAAGTACAACATTTAACTATCGTATTTCAAAATATGATATTTCGTCGCTGAACGGTCAGTATGCCGACAGCAACAAAAAAAATAAGTATTATTATAACGGTTCTGCCGTTAAGCCCACAAAGTTTGACAATCTCGACAAAACGCTTGTGCAGGGTACGGATTACAAAATTGTGTCATATGCAAACAACACAAAGGTCGGCACCGGCGAGGTTGTGATTGAGGGTATAAACGGATGTAAAGGCAGGGCAAAACTCAAATTTGTTATCAATTCGCCGACAATCAATTATATCAAGCCGACTTCAAACAGCAGGGTTGTTTTGTCATCGACAAAATATGTTTATAACGGAAAGGTCAAAAAGCCGTCCGTCACTGTTAAAAACAACAAAAACCAAACAGTTAACCCATATTACTACACTGTTTCATATCCAAAGGGTATGAAAAATGTCGGCTCTTACACAATCAAAATCAGATTCAGAAACGGCTACAAGGGCACATTCAGTGTTAAATACACTATTGTTCCAAAAGGCACCTCAATTTCATCAATTAAGGCAAAGTCAAAGGCGTTCTATGTCAAATGGAAAAAGCAGTCCTCACAAACAACCGGCTACCAAATCCAATATTCGACAAGCAGTAAATTCAAACGCGCAAAAAACGTTTTCGTTTCAAAAAATTCGACAACCTCGGCTACTGTCAAAAAGCTGTCGAAGAAGAAAAAGTATTATGTCCGTGTCAGAACATACAAAAAAGTCGGCAAGGCGTATTACTATTCATCGTGGTCCAAGGCTGTGTCTGTAAAAACAAAATAGTATATTGAAATATAACGGTCGGGAACAAGTCTGTGTTCCCGACCGTTAGACTGTTGATAAAGCTCCTGAAACACGCCAAGATAAGTTTAGCCGTTTAATGCTTTTTCTTGTGCAAATGGAGAAAACTGCAATTTATCGCATTCAAATAGAAACAAAAAGCGCCGTAAACATCAAGTTTACGGCGCTTTTGGCATTTTTCGTTTTTTGCTCACAAGCGGTACCGTCGTACAGCAAAGTTCGCAAGAAAACAAAATTCAGAATCTTTCTCAACAGCCTACAGCAAGCAAATTTATTCCAAGCCGTAAAGCCTTTTGGCGTTTTGTGTCGTTATGTTCAATATTTCCTGTGCATCCATATTGAGTACCTCGCCTATTCTCATCGCTATATAGGGAATGTATGATGAATCGTTGCGCTTTCCGCGGTGCGGCTCCGGCGCAAGATATGGGCAATCGGTTTCAAGCACAAGCCGTTCAAGCGGAATTTCCTTAACAACTTCAAGGCTTTTGCGCGCGTTTTTAAAGGTTGCAACTCCGTTGAGCCCGATATACATACCGATTTTGATTATTTCGCGCGCCATTTCTTTTGAGCCGCTGAAGCAGTGCACAACGCCCTTCGGTTGCATTTTGCGCAAAATGTGTTCCGTGTCGCCGTGCGCATCTCTGTCATGCACAATAATCGGCATATCGAGTGATTTTGCAAGTTCGATTTGCTTTGTGAAAAACTCGCGCTGTTTTTCCTTTGTCGAGCTCATCCAATAATAATCAAGCCCGATTTCGCCTATTGCAACGCATTTTTCATCGGCGGCGATTTTTGCGATTTCGTCAATGTCACTCTCGGTGCATCCCTCGAGATTTTCGGGGTGCAGACCTGCGGCAAAATATACAAAATCAAATTTTTGCGCCAAAAGTTGATTGAATTTTGTGCTGTTTATGTCGCATCCGCAACTCACAACATTGCAAACGCCCTTGCCTTTGAGCGATTTTAAAAGCGAAAATCTGTCGCTGTCGAATTTATCATCGTCATAGTGCGAGTGTGTGTCAAAAATATTTTCAAATTTTTGTTCCATGATATTCTCACTTATAAAGCAAAAGGGCAGGAATACCTACCCTTTATTATTTATTTGATTATCTCAATTTTGTTCCGGCAGGAATTGAGTCAACAAAAACAACCTTAACATCATTTTCGTCAACATCGCCTGCAAGGAGCATTCCGTTGCTGACCTCGCCGCAGAGCTTTGCCGGCTTAAGGTTTGCAACAATGATTACGCTTTTGCCGATAAGGTCGTCCGGTGTGTACCACGGAGCGATGCCGGACACAATTTGTCTGCCCTCGGCTGTGCCGTCGTCAACATGAAGCTTGAGGAGCTTTTTAGCTCGCTTTACCGGCTCGCATTGAGTGATTTTTGCAACGCGAAGTTCAACCTTTGCAAAATCGTCAATCGCGATTTGTGCAAGTCCTTCAATTTTTTTCGGCTTTGCCGCCTCTTCCTTCTTTGCGGCTTCCTGTTGCTTTTGTGCAATCTCCGCAAGCATTTTTTCAGAGTCGATTCTTGCAAAAAGTGCCTGTGCCTCGTTAACTTTTGTTCCGGCTTTGAGTGCGCCGAAAGTATTCATCGAGTCATAATCCTTAATGTCGCAGTTCATTTGCTCAAAAATCTTTTCTGCTGTTTGCGGCATAAACGGAGTGAGCAAAATTGCAATATATCTGATAGCCTCAAGCAGGTTGTAAAGCACCGTGCCGAGTCTTGCCTTTTTGTTCTCATCTTTTGCGAGCGCCCACGGCATTGTTTCGTCAATGTATTTGTTTGAGCGCTTTGCAAGGTTGAGAACAGCCTCAACAGCATCTGCAACTCTGTATGTTTCAAAGCATTTTTCAATCTTTTTAACAGTTTCAAGCGCAAACGCCTTAAGCTCATCGTCAACGCTCTCACTGTCGGTCGGCTCCTGAATTATACCGTCAAAATATTTGTTTTGCATTGCAATCGTTCTGTTAACAAGATTGCCGAATGTGTTTGCAAGGTCGCTGTTGTATCTTTCGATAATGGTTTCATATGTGATTGAACCGTCATTGGCATACGGCATTTCGGATACAAGATAATATCTTACGGCGTCAACACCGAGCAAATCAACAAGGTCGTCGGCATAAATAACGTTGCCGCGCGATTTCGACATCTTGTCCTCGCCGAACAAAAGCCACGGGTGACCGAAAACTTGCTTTGGAAGCGGCTCGCCGAGAGCCATAAGCATAATCGGCCAATAAATGGTGTGGAATCTCACAATATCCTTGCCGATAATGTGAACATCGGCAGGCCAATATTTTTTGTAAAGGTCTGACGAGCCGTCCGGGTCATATCCCAATGCGGTGATATAGTTTGAAAGCGCGTCAATCCAAACATAGATTACATGCTTGTCGTCAAATGTAACGGGGATGCCCCACTTAAAACTCGTACGGCTTACGCAAAGGTCCTGAAGTCCGGGCTTAATGAAGTTGTTGAGCATTTCCTTTTTGCGTGCCTCGGGGTAAATGAAGTTTTCGTTGCTTTCGATGAAATCCTCAAGCCGTTTTTGATATTTTGAAAGTCTAAGGAAATATGCCTCCTCTTTGGCAGGCTTAACCTCTCTGCCGCAGTCGGGGCACTTGCCGTCAACAAGCTGGCTTTCCGTCCAAAACGATTCGCACGGAGTGCAGTACATTCCCTCGTAATGTCCCTTGTAAATATCGCCTTGGTCATAAAGTTTTTTGAAAATCTTTTGAACCGTTTTTTCATGATATTCGTCGGTAGTTCTGATGAATTTGTCATAGCTTGTGTTCAAAAGGTCGCAAATCGAGCGGATTTCGCCCGAAACCTTGTCAACATATTCTTTCGGCGTAACGCCTGCGCTTTTTGCGTATTCCTCAATCTTTTGACCGTGCTCGTCCGTTCCCGTGAGCATAAAAACATCGTATCCCTGCAATCTCTTAAATCTTGCGATTGCATCGGTCAAAACTATTTCATAGCTGTTGCCGATATGCGGCTTGCGCGATGTGTATGCGATAGCCGTTGTTATATAAAATTTTTCCTTATCTGCCATTGTTCTCCTCCTATGAGATTGAATATAAGTTGAATGTGTTAGGCGCACCGCTTGAATTTGTAAGTGTTTCAACAGCATCTGCCGTGCTCAAATCAACTTTAACGGAGGCATATTTGTTTCCGTTTTTGTCATATACCGAAAAATATTGATAGCCGCCCTCTTTAACCGTTGCGTTAACTTCGTATCCCTTGCCGTAAAAATCGTTGTCAAGAATATCAAGTGCCTGGTTAACCGTTATCGGCGACTTGTTGTCGCTGTCAGCCGGAGCGGTTGTCTTTTGTGCTTTTTTCGTTGTCGATTGTTTTTTCGTTGTACTTGTACTGCTTTGCTCGGTTGTGTCTGTGCTTTCAACCGGCGTCGAAGCGGCTGTTGTGCCGTTGTTTGTGCTTTCTGTTGCAGCGGATTGCGTAGTGGATTGGCTTGTGTCGGCGCTGTCATCCTTATTCGATTTGCATCCCGCAAATGAAATGCAAATTACAGCCGCCAAAACCAAACTTAATAAAACTCTTACTTTTTTCATAATCATCTTACAGCAATGATGCTGCCCCTTTGTCAAGCATTAATGTAACATCTGTGTGGAACTGAAGAACAGAAGCAGGGCACCACGGTGTTACATTTCCGTCGATAAGCTGTTTAATTGCCTTTGCCTTATGCTCGCCGAGCGCGATAATGAGTATTCTCTTTGCCTGCATAATTGAGCCGATACCCATTGTTACCGCATGTGTCGGCACTTCTTCAATAGAATTAAAGAAACGGCTGTTGTCCTGAATTGTAGACTCCTTAAGCGCTACAACATGGCTCCAGCGTTGGAATGCGTCTGCAGGTTCGTTGAATGCAATGTGACCGTTTGAGCCTATGCCCAAAAGCTGAATATCAATGCCGCCTGCTTTTTTGATTTTTTCTTCATAATTCTTGCACTCTTGGTCCATATCGCTTGCGTTGCCGTCAAGAAAATTAATGTTTTCCTCGGGAATATTGATATGGTCAAAAAGATTTTCGTGCATAAATTTGTGATATGAGTTTTTATCTTTAACATCAAGTTTGCAGTATTCGTCAAGGTTGAATGTTGTTACCTTTGAAAAATCAACTGCGCCCTGCTGATAAAGCTCTATCATATGCTTGTAGGGCTTGAGCGGTGTCGAGCCTGTTGCAAGTCCCAAAACAGAATTCGGCTTTTGCAAAACCTGACCGCACATATAATATCCTGCAGCTACGCCGATTTGTTCTTCTGTATCAAATACCAATACATTCATTTTTCTTCTCCTTAAAATATGTAAATCTTTAATAATATGCATTATGTTATTTTATTACCAAATCACTCGGTTGTCAATGCGCTTTTGTATTTTTTTATTATCGCATCAATAATCAGGTATATCACCAAAAAGCCTATTGCCCCCAAAATTGCACCCACGGTGTCGATAGCCCAATCTCTCAACTCGCACGATCTGCCGTCAATAAATATTTGATGCACCTCGTCGCTTATTGCATAAATTGATGCGCATATCACCGATACTGTCATTGACCGCCTGCCGCGTGTAAAAAGCCAAGCAAAGTTAAGCAGCAGGCAAAGCCCCGTGTATTCAAGGCAGTGCGCCGACTTCCTTACTATGAAGTCAGTCACGCCGTTGTCGCCGAAAATGTCCTTTATCCATTGCAATATGCTGTGGCTCTGCGCCGCGGACTCTGTTGCCGTGCGCGACGAAAAATAAAATATCACCGCCATACAGATAAAGCTTAAAATCCAAAATGCGACTGCTGCTTTTTTATTCTCTTGTTGCATTTACAAAGCTGACCCTTCCCGTTCCGGCGTGGAACTGTATTCCGCTTACGCCCTTTGCGGCGGCATAATAGCTTGTTTCGTAAAGCATTGGATAAATGTAGTATTTGCCGACGATTTCGTATTGCGCGCTCTTGGTATAGCTTGCGGCATCCTTTGTGCTTGTTGCGCTTTCAGCCTTTGAGATGTATGATTTCAGCTTTTCGCTGTCAAGTGCAGTGACGGAGCTTTTTTCAAATGTTTTCAAAAAAGCTCCTGCCGTTGATGATGTTGCTTTGTATGAACGAAACGCAATGTCATAGTCGCCGTCTGCAAATTTTGAGTCAAGCTCGCTGTCATCAACTGCGGTGATTTTGAATGTCAGTGTGATTTTTTCCTTGTCGCTGTTTTCCGTTATGTTTCCTATTCCGCTTTGAACGCCTTGGAGCATTCTCTTTACATAATTTTGCATCGTCTTTGTTGTTAAAATATCAACGGTGAAATCGGTGTTTGAAATTGATTTCAAGCCCTCTTTCCAAAGTTCAACGCTTTTTGCACTGTCCTGCTTCGGCACATTGTTGCCGATTAAATCAACAGCTTTTTTGCCGCCGATTGTGCAGGAGGAGGGAATAATGTTTGTCGCATCGGTCAAATACTGCTTGCCTGTGTTGTCAAGCCTTGTCAGACCGAGGCAAAATGCCTTGCGCATCTTGTCGTTTTGAAACAGCAGTGTGCTTGTGTTGAATGCAAATCCCCAAACGGTGTCATTGTATGATGTGTAGGTAACGCCGCTTGATTGCTTGATTTTGTCGCTTTCACTGCCGCTGATAAACGCCGCGTCATAATATCCGCTCGAAATATTGTCAGCAAGTTTTGCGCTGTCCTCTCCGCTTGTGATTTTAAGCGTCAGCTCCGTTGCTTTTGCCGCCGACGGACCGGTGTATTTATCGTTTCTTTTCAAAAGATATGAGCTTTCCAAAATTTGGCTCAAATAGAATTGACCGTTAAATAATGTGTATTCGGTTGACAAACCGTATCTGCCCTTTGTCGCGTTGAAAAATTCTTCGTTGCACGGCATCGCAACAGCCGTTGTCAGCGTCTGCATAAACGAATCGTCTGCGCTCGCAAGCGTAATTTCAAGCTGATAATTGTTTACAGCTTTAACACCGAGTTTGTCGGAACTCATTTTGCCGTTGTGAACGCTGACAGCGTTTTTGATGCACGCAATGCTTGAGAAAAGGGGACATTCCGTTTCCGGCTGTGCCGCTCTGCGCAGTGCAAAAACAAAATCGTTTGCCGTGATTTCGGGGTCAAACACTCTGCCGAGCATTTTCAGCCTGCTGTCTTTAAACTCACCCTTGTCATCGGTTTCGGTGTCGATATTCCATTTCATTCCTTTTTTCAATGTGAATGTGTATGTCAAGCCGTCATCACTCACATTCCAGCTGTCTGCCATGCCGGAGGTGATTTTGCCGTTGTCGTCCATCCTGATTAAGCCCTCAAATGTGTTTTCAATAATCAAAAACTCGTCGCTTGTGGACGCAACCTGCGGGTCATAGCTTTTTACATCTGCCGAAAAAGGATATATAAAATCAATTGCCTTGTTTTTTGAGCCGCAGCCTGAGAATAAAGCCGCAGTCAGGCAAAGGCAAAGAATAATGCTGAATATTTTAATTGCTTTTTTGTTTTTCATCTTGATTATGTGCCTCTGTGATATTTGTTGCCTATTATTATAACAGACCAAATTATATAAATCAATAAACATATTATATACATTTTGAAAATTGCATTGACCGTCATGATTTATTTGCCTAAAAATGCCATACGATATGTTTTACTTATAGCGAATACTGTAACAAAAATAGAGCACACGCGGCACGGTAGTGCAAAAACTTTTTGCATTTGTGCAGTATTTACCAAAAAAGCTGTTGACAACGCCCTTCATTTGTCTTATATTATTACCACGATTAAAATGGAAATTTATGTCCTTATGTGCTTTTTTGCGATTTTTTCGGTCACAAAAAATTAACATTTTCACAGCGATTTTTGGCGTAATCATGCGTTTTAGGTATTGATTTTTTCAACTGCCGTGCGCTATGGCAAAACAGCTTGACAGCGACAGCCAAATTTCCGATTTTAAAGCGAAAATTCAGTCGAAAGGTAGTGATTACCTCTATGGTAAAAGTGAAGGATGTCCAACTCGGTACAACTACACGAAAAAGCTTTGCCAAAATCAATGAAGTAATGGAAATGCCAAACCTCATTGAAGTGCAAAAAAAGTCTTACCAATGGTTTCTTGATGAAGGATTGAAGGAAGTGTTCCGCGACATCGGCTCAATCACCGATTATACCGGCAACCTTGTTCTTGATTTTATCGACTATTCCATGGATGACGAACCAAAGTATTCTATTGCACAGTGCAAGGCTCGTGATGTAACATACGCAAAACCTCTCAAGGTCAGAGCGCGTCTTCAAAACAAGGAAACAGGCGAGGTAAAGGAAAACACAATCTTCATGGGCGATTTGCCGCTTATGACAGATGCAGGCACATTCGTTATCAACGGTGCCGAAAGATGTATCGTATCTCAGCTTGTAAGATCTCCGGGCGTTTATTATCATATGGAGCATGATAAAACCGGTAAAGAATTATACACAAACACCGTTATTCCAAACCGCGGTGCTTGGCTTGAATACGAAACCGATGTAAATGATCTTTTCTATGTTCGTATTGATAAGAACAGAAAGATTTTCATCACAACTTTCCTTCGTGCATTGGGTCTCGGCACAGACGAAGAAATCAGAGATTTCTTCGGTGATGACGAAATGATTGAGGCCACAATCGAAAAGGATATAACAAAGAATCAGGAGGAGGCTCTTCTCGAGGTTTACAAAAAGCTTCGTCCGGGCGAGCCGCCTACACTCGAAACTGCTCAGGCTCATCTCGACGGCCTTTTCTTTGATGCTCACAGATATGACCTTTCAAGAGTCGGCAGATACAAATACAACAAAAAGCTCGGCATGTTTGACCGTCTTCACGGTCAGGTCCTCAGCCGTCCCGTTATTTCGCCTCAGGGCGAGCTCCTTGCTGATGCAGGCGAAAAGCTTGACAAGGCAAAGGCTATGGAAATTGAAAATGCAGGTGTTATGTTTGCATATGTTCAATTAGAGTCGGGCAAAGAGGTCAAGGTTGTTTCAAACGGCATGGTTGACATTGATAAGTATGTCGATGTTGACAAAAAGGCTCTCGGCATCAATGAAAAGGTTTCTTATCGTGTTCTTTCCGAAATTATGGAAAAATGCGGCGACGATAAAGAAGCACTTGAGTATGAGATTAAGCTTAAACATGACGACCTTATTCCAAACCATATTATAGTAGATGATATTTTCGCTACTGTATCATATCTTATTAATCTTGCCAACGGCGTAGGCACAACAGACGATATCGACCACCTTGGCAACCGTCGTATCCGTGCTGTCGGCGAGCTTCTTCAAAATCAGTTCCGCATCGGCTTCACAAGAATGGAAAGAGTTATCCGTGAAAGAATGACACTTCAGGCACAGGATGACGAGGATGCAATCACTCCTCAGGCTCTTATCAACATTCGTCCCGTTGTTGCCGCAATCCGCGAGTTCTTTGGTTCATCACCGCTTTCACAGTTTATGGACCAAAACAACCCGCTTGCAGAACTTACACACAAAAGGCGTCTGTCGGCTCTCGGCCCCGGCGGTCTTTCAAGAGACCGTGCAGGATTTGAGGTTCGTGACGTTCACTATACTCACTACGGCCGTATGTGTCCTATCGAGACTCCCGAAGGTCCCAACATCGGTCTTATCTCCTATCTTGCTTGCTACAGCCGTCTTAACGAATACGGCTTCATCGAAGCTCCTTATCGTAAAGTCGACAAGGAAACAGGCGTTGTTACCGACGAGGTAGTTTATATGACTGCCGACAAGGAGGACGATTTTGTTGTAGCACAGGCAAACGAGCCGCTCGACGCAGAAGGTAAGTTTGCAAACACAAGAGTTACCTGCCGTTACAGAGACGAGTTCCTTACTCTTCCTCCGTCAAAGGTTGACTATATGGATGTATCGCCGAAGATGGTAGTTTCCGTCGCTACGGCAATGATTCCTTTCCTTGAAAACGACGACGCAAACCGTGCTCTTATGGGTGCGAACATGCAGC